>MAAC01009571.1_pt1 | contig 92953 bp, 85 predicted proteins | sample 1115981 | NCBI WGS metagenome assembly MAAC01 (sample SAMN04961126, study PRJNA320927) | seawater metagenome | isolation source: sample BD02T64 sea water enriched with oil for 64 days | place: USA:Gulf of Mexico | collected 2013-07-27 | reverse complement strand
ATTAATGAAAAGGGAAGCTTATTAAGCTTTCCCCTGTCACTGGTGATTGAAGTCTTACGTGATATCCTAGAAATCCAAACATATTAAAACCCTCCTGCAAAATTCTTAGTTAATTCTATTTCGTGCCCGCTTGGGTCACTGATGTAAATTGATTCTGAGCTCTCCCATTTTATAGGACTGTTGTAGAGTAGAGGGATATTATCTTTCTTTAAAAGATCTAAGGCCTCCTCAAAATTTTCTACGTTGAGTCCAAAGTGAGAGATTGCCTGATTTTCGAAATTAAACTCTTCACTTTCATACATACAAAGTGAAATGATTCCCGGTATTCCAATGACCATGAATGTGTTTCCTGACATTTTTGAAATATCCTCTTCTAGGACTTTGAATCCGAAGTACTTAGAGTAAAACTTCTTTGTTTCTTCGTAATTTCTAATATTCATATTTAAGTGGTCTATACCTTTTATTTTAAACATTTATTTCTCCTTGTTTATTTGATGTCTTAGTTATCGCTCTTTTTGTTAAATAGGTAAAATCGATTATGTTTATATGTTAATAGAGAAAATTTATTACCTATGAGTTATTGACCAGTTAATGAATCTATTCTAAAAGGATTCCTATGAAAAAAAATGAATTAATTGAATTAGGTGTGTGTGGTAAGCCTCATGGAATAAAGGGTGGATTCACATTTGTATTAAATAACGCAGAAGATAGTGTTCTCGCTAATGGCTCTGAAATAACATTATTCCCAAGTAGTAAGGCCAGCTCAATTGAAGAAGGTGGAGAAGATTTTCATATCAAGTCCATTGCTTTTGGCAATAAGGTGATTGTTTACCTTAAAGAGGTGAGTGATAGAAACCTTGTAGAGAGCATGATTCCTTTTACAATTAAAATGAGTCGAGAGAATTTTCCTGAGGCCGAAGAGGGTGAATTTTATTATTCAGATCTCATTGGATTGGAAGTAAGGGATGTTACGACTTCTGAAGTTGTTGGAAAGGTTTCGGACTTCTATGACAATACAGCTCAAGTTGTTCTTGTCATAAAGTCTCCAGGTAAAGAAGTTCTTGAACTGCCATTTGTTGAAAACTTTTTTCCAGAAGTTGATATTGAAAATGGTTTTATGACTTTTATTCGTCCTGAATATGTTGAAGGAAAGAAAACTGATGACTAGAAGAATTTGGGTCATCACTATGTTTCCTGATTTCTTTAAACCTCTAAAAGAGGTTGGAGTAGTGGGGCAAGTCTTTCAAGGCATGCGTGGTGAGAAGTTTGAATTAAACACAGTGTTTCTTTCTGATTATTCAAAGAAAGGCTTTAAAGGTGTTGATGAATCTCCCTATGGTGGAGGTCCTGGCATGGTTATGCGTGCAGACGTTTTAAAGAATGCTTTAGTTGAAGGGGTCATTAAGCCTGGAAACTATGATGAAGATAATTTTAAGGAAGAATTCTCTGTTATATTTACTGCACCTAGGGGAGTAGTTTGGAATAGTAGCTCTTGTAAGAAATTTGCAAATACATATTTGCAGAAAGATTCGAAAAAAGATTTAGTATTTATTTGCGGAAGGTATGAAGGGGTAGACGAGAGATTTCTTTCTCGTTATGTAGATGAGGTCTACTGCATAGGAGACTTTGTTCTCTCTGGTGGAGAAATTGCTGTTATGGCGATTATAGATTCTTCTTTTCGCTTCAGCGAAGGCGTGCTCGGTAATGATCAAAGTGCTCTTTGCGACAGTTTTGAATATAATCTCTTAGAGCATCCTCAGTACACAAGACCAAGTGAATTTGAGGGAATGAAAGTACCTCCAGTTTTAATAAGTGGTAACCATAAGAAAATAGAAATCTGGAAAGAAGAAATGCAGGTCGAAATGACAACGAAGTGGCGTGCAGATTTACTTGATAAGGAAAAATAAAAGTGAAAAATTTATATTTAGGTTTAGTACATTATCCAATCAATAATAAGAAAGGAGATACCGTAACAACTTCTGTTACCAATCTCGATATTCATGACATCGCTAGAAGTTGTAAGACTTTTGGTGTGAAGAAATACTTTATAGTGACTCCACTAAAGGCCCAGCACCAATTAGTAAATCGTATTCTAGGCCATTGGGAAAATGATAAGAATGGAAGTTACAATCCTGACAGACAAAATGCTCTGTCAATTGCGACTCTGGTTGATTCTGTTGAAGATGCTCTTTCTCAAATAAAAGAAATAGAAGGGGTTGAACCTCTCTTGGCAGTTACTGGAGCCAATTTTGAGAAATTTAGTGGTGAGGCAAAAGACTTAGTAAAGTTAGGGAATGAATCTAAGCGTCCATGTTTGCTATTATTTGGGACAGGTTGGGGATTGCATGATTCGGTCTTAGAGAAGAGTGATTTCATGTTAGATCCCATTCTAGGAGCTGATGCAGAAGGGTATAACCACCTTTCTGTTAGAAGTGCTGTGGCCATATATTTAGATAGATTGAACCTGTAACTGATTGATTTTATATAATAAATAGTCGTTGACTCATGGCCTTAAAGCGGGTAAATTGTCAGCTTCGAGCTGCATGCTTATTCAAAATTTATGGACTGAGTTCTATAAATCGCAAGCCTATGAGTTCATATAACTTGAGTTTGTCTAAGAACAACAACATCGTTGGTCCTCTAGAATCCTCAAAATAATTAGGGAGTTGACCCATGAACTTGGTCGATATCGTAGAAAAAGATCACCTTTCAAAAAATGTAGAGAATTTTCCAGAATTTAGAACTGGAGACACACTTGCTGTTTACGCCAGAATTAAAGAAGGTGATAAATCTCGTGTTCAGATTTTCCAAGGTGTTTGTATTGCAATGAAAAGCAAAAATACTATTAACGGACATTTCAGAGTAAGAAAAATTTCTTCAGGAATGGGCGTTGAGAGAGTTTTTCCTTTTCACTCACCAAATGTTGAAAAAATTGAAATTATTCAACGTGGTAAATCTAGAAGAAGTAAACTTTACTATCTAAGAGATAGATCTGGTAAGTCTGCAAGAATTGCCATTGATTACGATAGAAAGTAATTATTTTTTTAAATTAAAAATACCAAGGCCCTCTTTTGAGGGCTTTTTTTTTGAGGGTTGACTGTGTTTGATATTGATAAATTTAATGCAAAAGAAGACTTTTTGGCGGGCTGTGATGAGGTTGGTAGAGGACCTTTAGCGGGACCGGTTGTTGCGGCCAGTGTTTATATTGAGTCTAAATATGTATCAAAGGAAAATTTAAATTTCTTACTTGAGCTTGGAGTTACTGATTCTAAAAAAATCTCAGCTAAGAAAAGGGCAAAGATCATTGATGACTTAAAAATAAATTTATCGAAAACTAATCAGAAAGTGACATTGGAAATTAGCAAAAAATTTATTATTCACTTTAGTATTCGAGAAGTTTCAAATGAGTTGATTGATGAGATAAATATTCTTCGTGCATCACTCCTAGCGATGTCTTTAAGTTTCAAAGATTGTAAAAAGAAAACTGATACTGGGCGAATACTTATTGATGGTAATAAACTTCTTGAACTAGAAGATGACAGTGTTACTGAAGAGTTTGTAATAAAGGGCGATTCAAAGTCTGTCATTATTGGTCTCGCTTCGGTAATCGCTAAAGAATATCGTGACCAGTTAATGAAGGACCTAGGCGAAAAGTACCCCGGCTACGGACTAGAAGGTCACGCAGGTTATCCGACAAAGGCACATAAAGAGGCCATAAAAGAACTAGGTATCACTCCAATTCATAGAAAGAGTTTCAAAGGAGTCAAAGAGTATTGTCAATTTAACTAAGGGAGATCTTTTTGAAAAAGAAGTAAGCCTTACTTTTCATAGTGGTAGTATTCCCATTTTAGTTTCACAGAAACTTTTAAGGAAGAGGTCTCTTGGTCAAATAGATATGGCGAAATGGGCGCATAGAAGTATTACCATGGCCGAAGTTAAGTGTAGTTCCCGTATTACAAGATCTCAATTGAGACGACTTCGTGCGTCAGCTGATTACTTATCAAGTGTACTTAATTGTTGTTGTAAATTTATTTTCATCCATAAGGCGAAGTAGAATTGACAAGAGTTCTAGTGCACCGTTATCCTATATACATGAAATTACTTAAACTAAAATCTTTTGCTATTCTATTAATAACTATCACTGTTCTCTTTTTCCAGTCTCCTGATGCCAGTGCTACTGATGGACGTGTTAAGGCGCTTGGGACAATGGCCCTTTACGGTACGGCCGGTGGAGCTTTACTTGGGGCTGCATCACTGGCCTTTGGAACTAGTGGTAGAGCAGTTGCTCAGGGAGCTTCTCTTGGTCTCTATGCTGGAATTGTTTTTGGAACTTATGTGGTCGTTTCCCATAGTTTGAAACAACGTCGATACCGTAGTCCTGAACCTGCCCCTCCAGCTGAAAATTACTATCCAGATGATGGTGCTTCTCCTTATCAGGATGCCAATAATGGTGCAGGATCTAGCTCTGATAGTTGGAGTTTCTACAATAGAATGGAATCAATGAAAGAATATAGTTTAGATTTTGGTCTTGATATGAAATCAGTTGATAGGTTAAGAAAAAGAAACGGGCCCGATAGACCCGCTTTTTACATGAATCTTTTAAATTTTCAGTTCTGAAATGTTTTTCGACGATTTCCGTATCTGATATTTAGATCTTCGGTGTCGTCGTTTTCAAAGTCCATAATCATTGCTTCCATAGCATCGAATTCAAAAAGTTTAAAAACTTTCAGAAACTCAGTTTTTACATTAGAGATTTTAATTTGTTTTTTCTTATCATTTAAGACTTTAATTGTTTCAACAAATACACCAATGCCAGAAGAACCTACAAAGTCTAGGGCATTCATATCAAGGGTTATTGTCGATAAAGGGTTTTCCTGGATTAGTCCTTGAAGTTCCCTTCTGAAAGGCATGCTGTTTTCAAAATCAAGTCCACCTTCCATGTGAACAGTGATATTTCCCATAGAATCGGTACGTATTTGTGCTTTTAAACTCATTAAAGAGACTCCTCGTTGAATCTTCGTTACTTCTAATCTATTCTAACAGTTCTTAAAATTTGATTTAAGGCGGTATTTATTTCGCTGCGTCATTTAACACTCTTTGGAGACTTTTTTTGTCAACTTTAAAACTCGTAACTCTACCTATAGGGAATTTGTCAGATATAACTAAGAGAGCAATGGATGTTCTTACTAATGAAAGAAAATTTTTGGCCGAAGATACTAGAAATTTACGAAAACTTTTGGATCTTTTTGATATTGATAGTTCAAATAAACATATTGACTCTTTTCATGACCATTCTAAGTCCAAAATAGAACATCTTGTGGCTAAAATTAAGTCTGGTGAATCTTATGTTCTAGTATCTGATGCAGGCAGTCCCATAATATCAGATCCGGCTTTTCCACTTGTGAGGGCTTGTATTGATGCGGACATAGAGATTGAATCTTTTCCTGGAGTGAGTTCAGTTCTCTTGGCCCTTGAGTTGAGTGGACTTCCTCCTCAACCTTTCACTTTCTATGGTTTTTTACCAAGAGATGACAGCAAGAAGAGAGAGACTTTTAGTTCTTTATCTACAAATAATGGAACTTTTATTTATTTTGAAAGTCCACATCGTTTAACTAAGACTTTAAAAGTCTTAGGAGAAGCTTTGCCAGAGGCGCAAATTGCTATTTGTAGAGAGCTTACGAAGAAGTTTGAAACTGTTTACCGCTTTAAGGCGTCGGAATGGGAAGAAGTCGAGATCAAGAGTGTAGGTGAGATCGTTCTGCTCATACACAATCAATCTAGTGAAAAAGTCCTGTCTAATAAGAAAATTATCTCTTTGGCGTCAGATTACCTACATAAGAAACAAAGTCCAAAAAACCTTTCGAAACTTCTGAGCGAAATACTCGGAATAGGCTCGAAGGAGATCTATCAGATAATCAATAGAGACTAGCCCGCTTTTCTGAAAAAATTGATATAGAACTAGGGCTTTCTTGGAAAGAGATGAATGATTAAAAACTTTCAGTTGTCTTACATGATATTAGTAAAATAGGAATTAAAGATGCCATTCTTAAGTAAAGGGCAGCTTTAACTAATGAGGAACTTGCATTCGCGCGAGATCATCCAAGATTAGGTTACGAGAAATTAAAATATGTAGAATCTTTAAGTAAAGTCGTTGATGGAATGAGGCTTCACCATGAAAAACCAGATGGTTTAGTTTTCGTTAAAGGCGATGAAATTCCATTTATCTCTATGATTATTTCCGTGGCCGATACCTTTGATGCCATGATCAGCACTTGCCCTTATCGTAAGGGACTCCCTCCAATGGTGGCATATCAAGAAAATATTGATAAGAGTGGCACCCAATTCAGTGAAGTTGTTGTTGCTGGTTTTACTAAATGGTTTGAAAAAACAAAAATGTATGCACCGAATAAACTGGATTCTAAAAAGAAAGCAAGTTAAAATAAGATATATAATATTTTTAAGGATAGAGAATGTTAGTAAGAATTATTGGTGGCCATGGAGGTGTTTCTCCAGGTTTTAGAGCGACGAGTTACCTTATCGATGGAAAACTACTCATTGATGCTGGATCTGTTGCTAGTGGAGTTCAAATTGCTGAACAAGTTCTCATTGATAATATTCTCATTTCACACTCTCATTTAGATCATATTTCTGACTTGGCTTTTCTGGCCGATAATTGTTTTGGACTAAAGGGGAGACCTTTTGAGATCTATACAAGTCCTAATATAAAAAAGAATATTATGACTCATTTATTGAATGATACTATTTGGCCAGATTTTACAAAACTTCCAAACGAGTCCAATCCAACTTTAAGGTTTAATGAATTGCCTCCAGAAGTCCCAGTGCAAATTGGAGACTATACGGTAACTACCATTCGCGTGAATCATCCAGGCCCAGGGCACGGATTTATTATTGAAAAAAAGAACTCATGTATTGTTTTTACGCAAGATACCGGTCCCACTGAAAAAATTTGGGAAATAGCTAAGACAAAGAAAAACCTAAAGGCCATTTTTACAGAAGTGAGCTTTCCAAATAGTCTCATGCAAATTGCTATCGATTCTCAACATCATACTCCAAGTACTATGGAAGAAGAGATTAAGAAAATGCCTGCAGATGTTCCCATTTTTCTTGGACATTTAAAGCCGAACTTTCAAGATCAGCTCTTTAAAGAAATTGATCAAATTGGAAGTGATAGGGTATCGGTCCTAGGATCTGATGACACTAGTTACGTTTTCTAATTAAAGCCTGGCGTAATATAAGGCCTACTAGGTGGCAGTACTAATGGCTGCTGCATTGGTGGCATGTACTTAGTTGGTAGTTGTGACGCTTTATCACCTTTTTTAACACAAACTTTTACACTAAAGGCATCGGCCTGAGTACATTCTTCGTCGCTTTCTTCTTCTTCCTCTTCTTTTTCTTCTTTGTCTTTATCCTTATCTTTGCTCTCTTTCTTAAGACGATCTACCGTGTATTCTGAAGCGGAGAAAGTGATCCCTTTAATAGTTGCGGTAAGATTAACTTTGGTAGGTTTTTTATCATTTCTTTTTAAATTAACCGACTTACCATCACTGTCACACTTTGATAGATCACAGCTCCACTTAAAAGTTGCATCCGCCATGATGGCCTTATATTTCTCTGGAATATCTTTTAATTTTAAGTTAACAGCTTCTTCTGAACTTTTATTATCACCATTAGAGGTGATGGCAATTAAATTTGGAAGCTTAACTTCGATACTTTGTTCACTACATATTTTTGGATTACTTTCTAAGCAAGCAGTAATCTTTTTCTGATGATATTTGAACGTGTCATTAATGTTAAAGGTAGTTCCCGATGCTCCTGCGGGCTCACAATCTGGTTCACATTTCCAAACAATTGCTTCTTTAGTTAATGCCTCAGTTTTGCCATCGACTTCCCTAGAAACATTCGCCACGAGATCAACAATGAATGGTTTATCAGTATTTTCTTTTTTCTCTAGAGTAAGTTTTAATTGCGAAGTAGAGCCAAAAGTTTTTTGAGCAACGACTTCAACTGAGCCTTCATCTGGAAGGGTCACTTTGAGTGTTGCAGAAGTTGGGGCCTCTACAGCTTCAATTGTACATGTCTTTTGTTGTGTATCAGTTTCAGCGAAGTTACAAATTAGAGGAGATATTGGAACCCAGTTGTACTTCGTATCTTTAGGAATTGTGACTATACTATCTATTACTTCTTCCTGCGCATTTGTTGCCGTTTTAGTTACATCGCCTGCAGTGAGTATGAATATATTGTATGCGCTGCCTTGTTTTACTGCGAGATCTATCTTGTAAGTTGGGGGAGTAACAGGTTTTACTGTTAGTGCTTCTATCTTCTTTGGAAGTTCACAGTCATAGAGGAAAACTCCAGGGGAGTTAGATTTATTATCTATTAATTTATACATAGTATTATTGTTCTTACTTAAGAATTTAAAACTTAGAGGTTTAATTAAATCTTCTTCTGATATTGTTAATCCATTAAAATTAAGGTCACTTGATATTTTTTGAGTTGTTAAACCACTATCATCTTTAATATTTGATATTGATTGAGGGTTTGAGCCATTTACTGATAGGCTCCATTCTTCATTATGTGAGGGGAGATTTTCTAAGTTAAGCCCTAAGGAAATATTATATGTATTATCTTCCTTATTACGGGTTACTTCACAAGTTTGGACACTTGCCTTTGCTCCTATATAACCAACTTCTGGACGAGTACTGACAGTTTTATCTTCTAAAGCTTTCAAAATATTGTGTAAGCAAAAATCAATTGTATCTCGATTGATTCCTAGTAAAGGTTTATTTTCCTTCTTACAGATGACATTATTACTATTAAGAATAGCATCCCTACATTTTTGTGTGACTTCTCCAGAATTTTCTAGGATGTAGTTCTTATAGGCTTTTATTGCTTGTTTAATTTTTTCAGGATCTGATATTTTCTTTTCTGAAATTTTCATATCTGGACGAGCTCTAGATCCATCTTCATTTTTAAATTGTCGATGGCGAAAATTATCTGCGATATTTTGTATTGCTGTTTTCCATGATTGTTTTTGCTTTTTTCCTCCAGCTTGGAGGTGTCCAAAATTTCTTAGTGCTTCTTCTTCATAGTTTTCAATATGATATTTACTCTCTTTAAATTTTTTAGAGAATACTGTGAGGGCCTTTAAATATTTTTGATCGTTCTTTTTAAGCTTAAAAGTATCATTAGAGAGAACTCTATTACTGTATTCATCTAAATCTTCCATAATTGCTTCGGAAGAAATTCCTTTTCTCTTGTCATTTTTTATAGCTTCTTGAACAGCTGCTTTTAAAGCTTTAGGATTGGCTTTAATTTTATTGTACTCGTGGTGAGCGTAGGCTAATTTTTGGAAAGATAAGTTTAGAACTTGTTGAGCTACTTCCTTTGCCAAATCTTCATTACTGGCCACTTTATTCATTTGTTCTAATTCTACTTGAGAACACATATCTGCTGCACTCACTAGCAATGAGCTTAGAAACATAAGTATTAGTAATATAGATTTAAAACTTCTCATCATTTATTATTTTACCTTGTTGTACTCTTCGGCATTATTAGAAAATAGTTTAGTAAAAAACTTAAGTATCCCCTTATGTTATTCCAGTGAGTTAGTAATAGTGTATAGATATAGTTGTATATGTAAGTAGCCAAAAATATGTGGCTATGACTCTGTTTGTCTAAAAAAAGGCTTGTCTTTAGGTCTCGTAAATATCATCATGATCTATCAATTAGAGGTTCAGATACGGAGATTCCTATGGGTTGGTTTAATACGGTTCAAAACCCGAAGTTAAAGAGTGCGAAGAAAGTTTCTACGAGCACTCCTTCTGGTCTTTGGAAGAAATGTACAAATTGTGCAGAAATTATTCAAAATGATAAATTAGTTGAGCTTTTTCAAGTGTGTCCTTATTGTGATCAACACTTTAGATTAGGAGCTGAAGATAGAATAAATCTTATAATCGATGAGGATACTTTTGAGTACCATCTACAAGATTTAACTTCATCTGATCCTCTTGAGTTCAGTGATAAGAAACCTTATAAGCAAAGGCTTAAAGAAGCGCATGCGAAAACAGGTCTTCTTGATGGAACACTTTGTGGTACAGGAAAAATCCATAAGAAAGAAGTTGCACTTTGTGTAATGAACTTTCAATTTATGGGTGGATCTATGGGAGTTGTTACGGGAGAGAAAATTGCTCACGTGATGGACATTGCTCTTGAGAAAAAGATTCCGGCCATTGTTCTTTGTGCTTCTGGTGGAGCTCGTATGCAAGAGGGGATTTTATCTCTTATGCAAATGGCGAAAACTTCAGCCGCTAGACAGAAATTAAAGAATGCAGGAATTCCTTTTATATCAATTTTAACAGACCCAACAACAGGTGGTGTTGCCGCTAGTTATGCAATGCTTGGGGATGTGAATATTGCTGAACCTAAGGCCTTAATCGGTTTCGCTGGTCCAAGAGTTATTGAGCAATCAATTAGACAAACACTTCCTGATGGATTCCAACGTTCCGAGTTTCTCTTAGAGCACGGTTTTATAGATAGAATTGTTCATAGACATCAGTTAAAGGATGAACTTAGCTTCTTTATCAACATGTTCAAAATACAGTAAGTTTATGGCCTACGACTTAGACAAAGATAATAACCTAGATAAAATACTTAGGGATTATTTTGGTGCTGAGTTTTTTAGGCCAGGAATCAATGGCCTTGAAGATAGCTTCAAGGTCTTTAATCAAATTTTTCAATCAAAGAAAATTCAAATAGTAACCATTGCTGGAACTAACGGTAAGGGGCAAACCTCACATTATCTAAACGACCTACTGACTAAGAAAGGTTTTAAATGCGCCCTTTGGACTTCTCCACATGTATTAAGTGTTACGGAGCGTTTTAAGTTTCTGGGGCAGTATATAAGTCATGATGTCTTACTTGATACTTTTAATGAAGTCTTTAAAGAGGATCTAAGTTTCAGTTACTACGAATTTCTATTTTTCTGTTTTTGTAAGATTTGTGACTCAATTGAATTAGATTATATCATTTTGGAAGTGGGCCTTGGAGGCAGATTAGACTCTGTTAATATGTTAGACGCTGATTTGACACTTTTAACTTCTATATCTAAAGACCATGAAGAGTACCTTGGTAGTGAGCTGAAAGGTATTTTAAAAGAAAAACTTGGAGTCACGCGTACTCATGCCTTTCATGTATCAGCTTTAGAAAGTTTAGAGCTACGAAGTGCACAATATATTGAATTAAAGAATCAAAAGACAGACTTTGTAGACCTCTTTGAAAATTCATTTCTTAATTCTGAAGATGACTTTAGTGTGAGAAACCAGACTCTCGCTACTTTTGCCTATTTTAAACTCATGGGACTTAAGGTTGATCGAAACTTAATAGGGGATATGATATCCCGTTTTGAATGCAGTGTGACAAAGGGTCGACAAGAAGAAGTGACAATTGGAGAGATTAAGTTTATCTTTATAGGTGCACATAATATTGATGGTTTAAGAAAAACTAGGGAATATTTCCTAAGTCAAAATCTAAATTCAAAATACGAAGGTCTCATTTGTGCTTTTTCAAAAAGACCTAGTGAAGATGTTGAGTTTGGCCTTTCGATTTTAGAAACAGAACCTAGTCCTTGGAAGTCAATTTATGTCACAGAGTTTGAACATACTAAGGCCATGCCTGTTGACTCATTTTGTGTGAGTGAGAGACATACAGTCACTAAAGATTGGCAGAAGCTTTTTTTGACTATAATAAATAAAGAACGAGGACAATGGATTGTCACTGGATCCTACTACTTCATTGGTGAAGTTCAAAAATATCTTATTCATCGCTTTAATAGCATGGAACTTTAGCTCTTTTGGTGAAGAGGAAAGACTGAATTTCTCTTTTGGAAATAAGGTCCAAATCTTATCTGATAAGGCCTACCGTAAATCTAAAGACAATGAATTTGAAGCTGTGGGTAATGTCATCATTAACCATGAGAATAACTCTATCTATGGAGAGAAGGCCTCTATTTCTTTTAAAACAGGAAAGGCCGAAGTTCTTGGCAATGTCAGATATATTAGTTCCGATATGACTGTTTTTGGGTCTAAGATGGAATATAACTTTAATACCTCTTATCTTGGAATTTATAACGGTAGAATCATCACTTCGGGCTATGTTGTTGTTGGTAAATATCTGGCTAAGGTCTCAGAAAATGTTTTCATTGGTGAGGATGCTGAGTATACAACTTGTAGAGATTGTCCTGAGTCTTGGAGTATTCTGGGTAAGAGTGTTCACATCACTCGAAATGAATATATTAAAATTAAACACGCCTATATTAAAGTTAACGGTGTTGTTGTCATGTACGTTCCCTATATTGTTCTACCGATAAAGAAAGATAGAACCAGTGGAGTGCTCTTTCCTAAAATTAATATCGATTCTAAAGAAGGTGTTCATTTTGGTCTGCCGTACTTTTGGGCGATCTCCGATAATAATGATTTAACATTCACCCCTACTGTAAAGGGAAGCAGAGGTGTCGGAGGAGAACTACAGTTCCGTCATGTTTTTAGAGATCAAATGTGGATGGAAATGAATTCTCTCGCGGTCAATGATCGAATTTGGTTACCTGAAAAAGCAGATGAAGAGTTGAGTGGTAGACAGAAGCTTCGTTTCGCAGGTGATTATGAACATCATGCCTTTTATAATAATAGGTTTAATCACCATACTTTCTTTACAGGCCTCTCTGACTTAGATGGCGTAAGAGATTTTAGTTCTTATTACGATGATAGAATTAGAACATCTGATGCAGGGATCGAAACTTTTGTAAATATGTATACTCAGCTCTTTGATATAAGTGTAGAAGCTGAATTCAAAAGAAACTTAGTCTTTGCAAATGCTAAAGGTTTTGATCATTCCTATGTTCAAACTTTGCCAAAATTAACCATTAACTCTGTTCCTTTTTATCTCGCACAGGGGCAAAGCTTTGGATTTAAGAGTTTGAGTTTTATCTGGAACTCAGATGCTGCTATTTTTAAGCAAAATCATGTTGAAGAAGGTAATTTTATAAGAAATGCGAGAAGAATTAATTTGAAGCCAAAACTCTTATGGGACCTAGGTTATTTAGGGCCAGTCAATTTAAAGTCCTCTGTCGTTATGGATAGACAAGAGTATTGGTTCTCTAAAGAATTGACTGAGGATCGTTTTACTAAGAATGGGTTTGTTTACGAAAATGAAATCTCTTTCGAAGTTTCAAAGATTTTCGGTTTAGCTTATGATGAAAGTATTCCTCTTGATAAAATCAATTTAGAAAAGTCTCAAAACCTAGATGTAGAAACTAAAGAATCTGATATTTCCTTTAAGGGATTTGTTGGTACAGTGCCTATCATTTCGGATAGTTTTACGGAAGATCAATATAAGATCAGAAGAAATAGCTATAAACATTCTCAAATTTATAAGTTAAAACACTATTATCTTTCTGATCAGAAATCTAAAGGAAGTCAAAAATTCTTATCTCAAATTTCAGATGAAAATGGTCAATTCGATTCAAATGATGCCATAAGAGAAAAAGAGTTTGAGCTCTCACATAGTTCTTCTCGTACAACATTACCAATTTCAAATACAGTTGAATTTCAATGGAATAATTCTCTCATTAAAAAGACTGCAAATAAGTTCAATGTTTTTACTGATGGTAAATATCTTAGGGATAACTTTGAGTACTCTCGTGTTGCTTATTTTAACATCTCACAAGGGTATGACTTTAATGCAAACTCTGATTCTTTTGTTGATGGTCTTACGAGACTGTATTTAGGAACTGGATTTTCATTAAACACACTCTCATTTTCTTTATCTGAATACTTCTATCATAAGAACAACGAACATATCTTGAAGTTTAATGTAAGTCAGGATCTCGAACGAATAACTTACGGCCTTAATTTTTACTACGATTCTTTTGCGACTCCGATTAATAAGAACGTTGACTTTACAACGACTTTAAAATTTAATGATCAATATTCTGGTAAGCTCACCTATAATTATGATTTCGAAAAAGATGATATAACAAAGAGTATTTACCAGTTGATATATTCTCCAATTAATAATTGCTGGAAAACTGATGTTAAATATGAAAAAACTGAAATCGATAATTCTATTTCATTTAACTTCTATATAAACTTTAGTGATGATAAGTTTCATTCTTTTTCCGGAGCGGAGTAAGAATTGTGAAGGCGTTAATAGTTGATTTTGATGATAGCTTCACATTTAATATTCTTAGTGAACTCACTGAACTTCAGTTAGAAGTTGATGTTATTCATTTTCAAAAATTCTCATCAATAAATTTAAACTCTTATAAACTAGTTGTGCTAGGTCCAGGTCCTGGGCACGTCGATGATTACCTGTCCTTTCTAGATCATGTAAGCGAACTCATTAACTATTCACAAAATAAAGAGTTTAAACTTCTCGGCATATGTTTGGGACATCAATTGATTCACCAAGTTTTAAATCGTGATATTAGAAAACTCATGAATCCGATTCATGGACAGACGGTAGAGATTAAGTTTGCAACTCATCATATATTGTTGAGTGAGTTAGAGAATAAAACTTTTGAAGTTCAGCTTTATAACTCTTGGGGTGTATTTGGTGTAGGTAATCAGAATTTGTTTGATATGGAAATTATGGGAGAGTCTGGAGAGATTTTGGCCAGCTTTTCAAAGTTTTTAACTACTTACCAATTTCATCCAGAGTCGATTGGAACTTCTTGCCCTGAGCTATTTTTTAAGCAATCTTTAGTATAATAATAAGTAATGGAAGGACGATTTCGCGTAGAAGGAATCTACGACAATAGAACATTGCAACGCTTACAGGATCTTAATTTAAAAGATCTCTCGTTTGATTTTAGACCTAGAAGTTTTAATTTTCTTCAGCAGCATACCTTTATGGAGCTTGTTGAAAATATTTCTACTGAAGATCGACTCTATCTACATTTTGAAAATGAAGCTGATTTTGTAGTGGAAAAAATACTAACGGATTTATTGATTAGTCGCTCAAGAGATAAAGTGTTACTTGAGTTTTCTGATGACCAATCTGTTGAATACTACGAAAAATTTAAGTCTCCTTTCTATTGGCACTACAACTCTCAATCAAAAAATGCGAACCTCATTGCTAAATCTAAATATCTAAAAGGAATGATTATCCCTTTTAGTGAGCTTCTAAAGTCCTTTGAGAATAATACATTACACAACTTTACTAATAATTTTCATGCTCAATTTTTTAATGTAATGGAAATTAATAAATGTGAGTTAGTTCTGCGTATGGATTGGGACAGTAATCTCTTTAGTTCAATTGTAGAATATTTTGATTTCTCATTAATTTCTATACCTATAAATAATAAAGTTGAAGTCTGCTATAGAAATGTTGATCTCACCAAAGTTCAGCAACATGTCTCACATCTAAAGGCCCTAAACCTATAGTTTCTTTACAAATCGAATCAAATTGGCAATAGTTCTCCCAAATTAACAGGAGATCGCATGCCTTTAAATATCTTAATAAGTAATGATGACGGTGTTTACGCACCAGGTATAAATATTTTATTCGAAGTTTTAAGTGAAGTGGCCAATGTTGTCATGGTAGCTCCTTTAGAAGAACGCTCTACTACGGGTCACACTTTAACTCTAGATCATCCTTTAAGATTAGTAGAAATTAAAGATAAAGTTTACGGATGTAGTGGCTATCCTGCTGATTGCGCTCTAATGGGAATTGGAAGTATTTTAAAGGATACTAAAATTGATCTCTTTGTCTCTGGTATTAACAGAGGTGCAAATTTAGGTCAGGATATCTATTATTCAGGAACTGTTGCAGCTGCTAGAGAGGCTACTTTTCACGGTGTTCCTAGTATTGCAGTTAGTTCTGCTATGGACTTCATGTCTAATCATAAGCCTAAGGATGAGTACTTTTATACGGCCGCTAAGTTCATAAAAAAGCTAGTTCTAGCTGATGTTCATAAACATATTACTCCAATGACTCTTTTAAATGTAAATGTGCCAGATGTTTTAGAAAATGAAATTAAGGGAGTAGAGGTTACTAACCTTGGTTTTCGAAAATATTCTGAAAGTATTGAAAAAAGGTCTGATTTTAGAAGTCGTGAGTATTACTGGATAGGTGGTAAGTATGAAGGGCACAATGAACAACCAGGTTCAGACTGTTCAGTCGTAGATGCGGAAAAAATTTCCGTCTCGGCCCTCAATTTACTGGAAAAAACTGCCGATGAGTCTAAAAAGTGGAATGAGTTTTTAGGGGTGATGGCCTAACTACTTGAAAGTACGCCACTTTTTAGGAGAATTAATTGAGAGCTATTGTCATAATTTTGGCGATCAGCCTTCTTGCGCTTTCTTGTTCCCATGTTGGGAGTGGACAGTATGTTCAGATAAGAAAAGGCGATACCTACAAGAGGCTGGCCAAGGAATTTAGAGTTGAAGAGTGGTCTTTAAAAGAAGCTAATAAGAGCAAAAGTCTTAAAACCGGAGATTGGTTCTTTGTTCCTCAGAATCGAGGAATAATGGGAGCCAGCCGCTATAGAATGCCGGCGAGTACGGCCCAGTATATGGCCTCAGGACGCTATATTTGGCCTGTCCCTTCGAGTTCTAGGATTAGTTCTGGTTTCGGTAAGAGGTGGGGTCGTCACCATGACGGAATTGATATTCCGGCCAGAAGTGGTTCCCATATAGTCTCTGTCGATGATGGAGTTGTTGTCTATTCTGGTCGTGAATTGGGAGCCTATGGAAATATAACTGTTATAGCTCACAAGAACGGAATTTTCTCCGTTTATGCTCATGCCAAGAAGAACTACACCAATAAAGGTCAAAAGGTTCATCGGGGTCAAGTGATAGCTCTGGTGGGAACCACTGGTCGATCCACTGGCCCACACTTGCACTTTGAAGTAAGAAGAAACTCCAAGGCCTTAAATCCTAAGAATTTTGTAAGTTATAAGAAGCGTTAACTTTTCGTAGTTAACGCTAGGATTTTTTCGCGCTTTTCATAACTTTTAAATATAGGTCTGCAGTATTAACTGCATCGGCCAGGGCAGTGTGTGCAACATCACCCATTTTAAAATGTTTCATGAGGCCTGAACCTGATTGACAAGAATCAGGGAGAAGCTTCATGTCACACATACTCATGACAACACTTGAGAGGTCTAGCACCTGATGATGGAAATGTTCACGCATGAAGTTCCAACCAAGATCTCTATTCATGAATGGAAGATCAATAGCATTCAAAGATTTTCCGAAGAGAACAATTTTATTTCTCTCTGTTTTTTGAAAGTATTCTGTCACTTCTGGGTCATTTAAGTAAGTTTCGAGAAGAATTTTAAATTGATTTAGTTCTTCGCCTTCATTGTGGGCCTTGTCTATGAGTTCTTTATTATGATCTATGACCCATTTATCTAAACGTGGTTTAAGTTCTTCGAAACTTGGACATTTAACGTACCAATTTTTTTCTAAGTGGTGAGCGATCTCACCTGTTTCTGAACAAAAAGGAACCATTCCAAATTCTATTAGGTAGTCATTTTCAGCAAGACCTGTGGCCTCGATATCAAAAGAGAGATATTTCAATTTTTATCCTTTTGTTAATTCTAGTTTTACTGGGCAGTGATCACTGACATTTTTAAAGCTTTCGCCCAAATCATGTGAGTTAGAAATACTACATTGGTTTATCTTACAATGTGAGTACACAGAGTACTTATGAGAAGAATACTTCTTTTTTAAATTTTTTGAAAGTAGTACGTGATCAAGTTGGCCGGGATAGAAAAGGCCATCACTTATTCCTCCGGACCAGTAATTCGTACATTTTAGCGACTTTGATGAGTCTGTGAGATGATATCTCTCTACAAGATCAAAGAAATAGTCACTTCTTGAATTATCTATTTCAGTAGTATTGAAATCTCCAAGGATTATGTAATTTTGTAGTCTAGAGATAGATTTTGAGAGGAGAGAGATTTGTTTTTTTCTAAACTCTATATCCCTTGAGCTTCCACCAGCTTTTAAATGAACAAGTAATGCCCAAAAAGTACTGTTATCAGAAATATTTTTTAATTGCACCTTTAATAAAGGTCGTACTCCACGGTGGCAACCTTCAGAATACTGAAAAGAAGAATCTTCTATAACCCTTAAGAATTTAAACTTCTTCGAATTGTAGAGAAGAGCAAGTTTTTGTTTTGCAAATCCGCCACATTTTGAAATGACCAATTTATGCTTAGGAAAAACTTTCTTCATTAAGATTTTGAAGTTCTCAGTATCAACAATTTCTTGAAAAGCAAATATATCAGCATTTACATCTTTTAAAATTTTTGTAAGGGCTGACTTATCTGTTGAATATGGACTATTCATATCAAAATTACGAATGTTGAAAGTTGCTACACTTAAGCCCATACTATTAAGCGAAATGAGTAAGAGAAATACTATCTTTAGAATTGAGCAAGTTTTCATATAAGTCCTTATGCAATATTCTAAGAACTCAAAAATTGATTGCCAAGGAAAAAGAAATTATAAATACGCTATTGTAATGACTTTGGACTGCCAGCTTTCTATAGCAGAGACTAATTTTAGGCACCCTAGCACTGAGTCATTTATGATGCACTTCTCACAAATACCTTCTCCCATACAACTACTTGCTACGGGAATCTTGTGTTCTTGCAGAAGTTCTAAGATTGTCTTTTTTAGATCAGCTTGTGTGACTATAATTGTTTTAATGGTGGAATTTGAGGCCTGACCTCTAATTTCTACTTCGAACATGAAAGTGAATTTTCCTGTCTACCATCTAGGATGAGACCTTGATCTGACTTCTTAGTACTAGTTGTCTTGTAATGTAGCCAAATATTTCCAAGATTAGATTTGTGATAGATGGGAAAGCTAGTATTTAAAAAAGTTTGAATTTGTTTAGGACTAGATCTATTGGACTCATAAACCATTCTTTCTGGATTTAGTAAGAAAAGATATCTTGGAAAATCTAAAAGTTCTATCAAGTCATTTCTATTTTCTGCACTTGAGATTTTGTATTCAATTAAGTTAAAGAGATGTTGACCACTATCTCTTCCTTTGGAGGAAATTAGGGTTAACTGACTATTCTTAGTTTTAATTTTACAGAAGGCTTTTTGTCCACCATGCTCTATTGGTTTAAAACTATAGGTTCCTGGATATAACTCTTTTGAATTAGGAATCTGTGAGCTTATGGCCATAAAAGTTTGACCTTTATAACTTAGTGAGAAAGGATGTGAATTCAGTCCCAATCTTGAATCTATTAAATAAATAGAATTTTTATAAATTCCCATATCAAAATTACAGTGTGCAGACTTTCCATTACCTATTTGTTTAGAAAATAAATGTGTATTTGTTGAATTTTTTAAATAGCGAGATTGTGAAATGAGTGGCCAGATTTTAAAAGTGTTTAAACCTTCTCCCTTCCTTAGAACTTGTTGTCCCTTTGAGTAAAAACGATGAGAACGTTTATTTGCTGTGATTGAGTCTTTATTCTTAGCTAAGAAAGTTGCTAGATTTTTGTCGATCGTAAATTGTGAAGGAATAATTTCATCAACAATTCTAGCGAGGTAGGAGAGTGATTTCTTAGATTGATATTTAGTTAAAATATCTCTTAATGAATTAAAGTAGAGAAAGGGATCATTTGAATTTTTCTTAACATAAGAAACATATTCAAGATTTGAAGAACTGGTGTCCATAAACTGTATTGCCGAGCCTGGAGATACATTATTGGGTCTTATATAAATCTGTAAAAGTGACCAGGCCACAAAAGCCTCAATGGGCTTAAGTGACTTCTCGACAGATACAGAAAGAAGACGTTGTTTTAATTGCTTTAAGCTCTGTCCCGACTGAGAGGCGAGAACTATTGGAGCGGTTTTTCTACAAATTTTCTGACTATTTTCTGTTTTAAAAACTATCACTTCATCGGATTGATCAAGTTTGATGAAAAAACTACAACTCGACATAAGAAATAGAGGTAATAATAGTAATGGCAGATGATTTAACCTGAGGGGAGAGTTTTTAATCATTAATTTGATAAAGTCCCTCAATTTCTTCTTCGTTTTCAAGTAGAGATTTTAATTCATCATCGAGGTTTAACTCTGCTGTGTCTGAATTTAAAGAACATACAATAAAAATTAACCACATTCCCGAATAAGACTCGTTGGAATTTGCCTGAGTTTTAAACTCTAGTATTTGAAAGCCTTGGTTAATAAAGGAGTAGAATATTTTATCAAACTCTTTTTCTCTGTAGCCAACCTTTCTCACTGGAGGGGAAGGAATATAGAAAGTAAAAGATTGTATTTTATAATGGTTAGGAAAAAATATTCTTCTTAGTGAATGATAAAGCTTTTGTATTGGACCCATAGTGACACTACTTTTTAGTAAATTATTCTATGTTATTAGAATAGTTGGTATTAAAATTTTGTCAATATAATCTATGAATGAAATCAACCTTTTTTGGAAAGAATTGCCTAGAAAAGATTTTTTTTATTTTTATTTCATTTCAGGTTATACTTTAACTGTGATTGACAGGATGTCTGATTACGTAGAGGCAGGAAGCCGAAAGAAGGGGGCAAATTTGCAGGGGCCCCCTTTTTTATTTCTTTTTTTTCAAATGTAAATTTCTAAATCTTTTAAATCTTTTAAATCTTCTTTTTTTACTTCGTTAGCTAATTCAATGATTTCAAACTTACTTCCATTTGGTTTAAAGACTCCATGATCTGTTACCACTAAGTCAACGACACCAAGACCAGTGAGTGGGAGTGTACATTGTTTTAAAAGTTTAGAGGCACCTGACTTACTAAAGTGAGTCATCATGATAATGACACTCTTTGAACCGTTTACTAAGTCCATAGCTCCACCCATTCCAGTTACTTTTTTTCCCGGGATCATCCAGTTCGCAAGTGACTTTTCTGTATCAACTTCCATTCCGCCTAAGACACAGTAGTCTATATGTCCTCCGCGAATCATTCCAAAACTTAATGAACTATCAAAGAAGCTAGCGCCTTTGTTTATGGAAATAGTTTCTTTCCCAGCATTTATTAAGGTGGGAGAAACATCTTCTTTATTCGGTCGTCCTTTTACTCCAAGCACACCATTTTCAGAGTGAATCATGATATCCAGATCTTTTGGAATATGTTCCGCTACGAGCGTCGGTAAACCTATTCCAAGATTTACTGAGCTATCAGGAGTAAAAAGAGTCACTACTTTCTTTGCCATTTCTTCTTTAGACCAACTCATTTTTCGTCCTCTAGCTTTAAAAATTCAATATCATTTTTATAGTTTTCACCTTGAAAGATTCTTTGGACAAAAATTCCTGGTAGGTGAATATCTTCTGGAGGGATCTCTCCCAATTCTACAAGTTCTTCGACTTCAACGATGGTTGTTTTTGCGGCCATGGCCATGAGAGGTGAAAAGTTTCTAGCAGTTTCTTTAAACCACAAGTTGCCGTATGGATCACCCTTTTGCGCTTTAATAATAGCAAAGTCTGCATGTAGTGCAGTTTCTAAAATACAAGGTCTATCAAAATTCTTAACTTCTTTTCCTTCGGCAATAAGGGTTCCATGTCCAGTGGGGGTGTAAAAGGCCCGTATACCCAAACCAGCGGCCCGTATTCTTTCACTAAAAGTACCTTGAGGTACCAATTCTACGTCAATGGACTTATCCAGCATTTGTTTTTCTAAATCTGGATTTCCTCCAACATATGAACAATAGGCCTTAGATATTTTATTTTGAATTAGAATTTTTACTAACCCTCGACCTGAGTTTCCTATATTGTTAGAAATTATAGTCAGGTTATTTATATCTAATTTAGTTAAGGCATTGATACAGTTTTCTGCAATACCGCAGAGACCAAAACCGCCACTCATTATACTGGATCCAGTTGTAATATCTTTGCATGCTTCAGTGGCATTGGTGTAGAGCTTTTTACTCATGGTAGTTTTCCTTTATAACATGACAAACGATCTTTAAATTCCTTCGCAGTTCTGATTCACTTAAACAATAAGGTGGGGCCAAAACAATATGATTTTTGACTGATGCAACTAGTACTCCAGCTTCAATAAATTTTTCAATAGAAATATTTTCTTTAAGGTCGATTGCCATCAAGAGACCAATTTGTCTTATTTCTTTAATATTTTCTAGTTTGTAAAAGGTCTCAATACTATTTTCAAAAACGTGCAAAAGTTTTTGAAAATGAACAATATGTTCTTTTGAATTAAGAATATCTATAACTGCTTCCATCGCTGCGAGAGCTAAAGGGTGAGCATAATTTGTGAGGCCACAGCTCAGAGTATTTGATTTGTAATATTTGGCCACACTATTTGATGTCCAAACAGCACCAAAGGGGATGTAGCCTCCAGTAATAATTTTTGCCATACAAATAAAGTCTGGTTTTAGATTAAAATGTTGAAAACCAAAGTGTTTTTCTGTTCTTCCAAATCCACATATTACCTCATCTAAAATGAGCATTAGATTATACTTTGTTTGTAATCTCTTTATAGCTTTCCACCAAGAAGTAGGAGGGATAATAACTCCATTGCCTCCGGTGATCGTCTCAAGACAAAAACCTGCTATTTTTTCTGGGCCAATTTTTAAGATAAGTTTTTCAAGGTCCAAAGCATGTGGATCATTACTTGGTTCCGGAATTCTCTTGGTCCATTGATCAACTGTAAGATGATCTTTGTTTCTCCAGTCACCTGTGACACTAAGTGCGCCGAGAGTTGCCCCATGGTAGGAGTTATTTCGAGAAAGAATTATTTTTCTACCTGTTATTTGTCGACACATCTTTAAGGCATTTTCGATGGACTCGGCTCCCGAAACTGTGTAGAAAATTTTCCCCTTAAGTGAGATGAGCTCTAGTAATTTATTTGTCGCTGTGGTTTTTAAATCGAAAACACTTTTAGGTGATGCTATTGAAAATTGATCAAGTTGTTTCTTGATGGCGCCTTTTATAGTTTTATCAGAGTGACCAAAGGCCGCCTGGTAACTTGTAGAACACAAGTCGTAAATCTTTCGATTCTCATCCGTGAGGAAGTATCCCTTCTTTGCACCAATAATGGGAAGAGTGTAGGCCTTTTTTTGGGCCGTCCAAGTTATATAAAAGGGGTGATCACTCATTAACGACTCTCTTAAAATTCTTCGAGATTGGGTCTATTATATAGTTGGCTTCTTTGTAGCTCTTATCATATTCCGAACAACCTCTCCAAAAAACATACTTTTCTTCATTAAGGTCCGCAATTCCACCTCCACAAGTCATTGATGGGTCTTTAGCTCCTGTATCGTAGTGGGAACAAATTGATTTAGGATAACCATCATGTCCTTGCAGTAGATTCTTTAATTCATTATAAGAATTTATATTTGGAACTTTCTTCTCGAGCAATTCGAATCTTGCAAATGTCGTAGCACTAATTGATTTTTTATTTTCTAAGAGAGTTACTTTTTCTCCTAAGCAATGATTCGTATGAAAAGAGTGACCAATTTCTTTTTCTCCATGAGCATGGATCAGATCATTTTGAGTTGGAGTTATCTCCCAGTGTTCAGCACCACTTTTTGAGCTTATTAAATAGTTGTGTCCTGAAGTGACAGGAGCATCTAGCAGAGTTTTTCTCATGGAATTAAGATCATTTTGCAACAAAGTCTGTCTTACTAGTACAGGCCAAATCATTCCAACTTTAGCATTCGTAGTGTTGATATTATTCACGCCAATGAGACATTGATGTGAATTAATCCCCATTAGACCAGTGCAGCCAAGAAGCGAAAGAATTATTGAAGAGGGACCATTTTCACTTTCTGGGATTTCAATTATAGATAGGAAATTCTTTGCACTGCTGTGCATGTCCCAAGTTTGACCAGAGAGAATCGTATTTTCTCGCTGGATTTGAATGGTAGAGCATCCCTCATCTGGTAGAGTTATATCTCTAAAATCTGTATAGTTATTTAATATAACAATATCCTCTAGAGTTAAACCGCTCCCAGTGGCAATGCCTTCAAGTTCTCTCGAAATACCTGGAGCAAAATTCTTTGTGGCTTCAAATTGCTCATGGGCCAAAGATTTTAAGTGATTTCTTAGGGCAGGATTTTTTTGTAACATTAAATGTTTTCTAATTTGCACTAGCTCTTTAATGGCACCGCGAAACTCTTCTCCGTGATAAATTCCCCACTCATTGAAAGATTTACCTTTTTCATACTTTAAAATGGGAAAGCCGTAGTCAGTCATTAGTGGGTACTCCTAATAAACCTTTTCATACTTGAGAAGCTTGGATTGACAATATATCTATTATCTTTGAGTTCAAAAAACTCTTGTAGCTCCTTTGAAATATTTCCAATAAAATATCCACAACCATTTTCAAGTTCTAGTTCTTCAATTGGATACTTCTCTAAGATTGCCGTAAGCTTATTTGTGAATTCGATTTGAGTTCCTCTGAAATCTTCTAAATTATTGTTTATTAAATTGCTCGCATAGTTGAAGTTTGAAAATGAAAATTCATCACCGTCCCATGTACTTATGAGCATAAGGGGTTTTTCAATAAAATGATCAGAAGTTTTAAAACATAGACCAGCCTGACCTCCAAGAAAGCACATTCCTGCGTCTGGTGAAATCTCTTCGTCATAAGAAGCAAAGAAGTTTTCATTATTGTATCTATAAGTTGCTGAAGCAGTTTCATTAAAAATTATTTTAGTGTCATACTTATGAGCGAGGGCCTTGAGCTTAATAAGATCTTCTCTTGATACTCTTTGCATAGAGTTTTGTGTTAAAGGCTCGATCCAAATGGCCATAGTCTTTCTTTTTTCAAGAACATCCTCTATTTGAGAGAGCACTTGAGAGGAATTTTCTTCTGTTAATTTATCAAAGTGTGAAACGTTGAAAAAAGCATCTTTTTCATAACTTAATGATCTTGATAAGAAACTTCCATTACCAAAGAAGTGCCCTTTAAAAGTAATCATATGATTTCTCTTCTCAGTAGAAGTGTACCAAATACTTTTAGAGATTTTATCTACACACTCTGATTGACCTGAGGTCGTGTAGGCGTGTCTTAAATTCTCAGGTAGAAGGTTTGTTAGATTTTTTACCTGATCGAGGAATCTCTTAGAAACAAAATTTGATAGGCAAACTTTGTTAACTATATAAGGCATTTGTTCTGCCACATAATCCTTGGTTATATCAATTTGCGTAAGAGGTGTTTCAATTGCATTACTTAAGTTCAGTGGCAATTCTTTAAAATTCGTAGTTGTTGAATAGTAGAAGACATCTCTATAGCTCTCAAAGTCAGGGTAGTCCTCTTTCATGTACATGAGTTCATAGGCCCCTAGGGATAAATTTATATTCAACATGCTTGCAGCTAAGCGATCTCTATTTCTTCCATGAATTCTTTCAACACCTTGAACCATTGATAGGGCAGTGAGGGCATATTTGATAGTTTTACCAAGGCCTTTTCCTTGTAGAGATGAGCTCACTGTAGAGTCAATCATGTACATGGCCTTTTCATTTTCAAAGTGGGGATCGTTTCTTACGCCTCTCTCTAAGGGATTTAAATAAAGTGGAGAGCTAAAGGCCATGGCCACGAGCTTATTCCCTTCTCTTACACCAATCGCAACAGAGTTTGTATTTAAGGCACTTTCTTCGAATTTTTCAATCTCTGTTTGTCTAGTAGGTTCGTAAATGGTTTTTTGCATTTGTTCTATCTGCTCTTGCCATTCTTTGAAATTGTTTTGATCAATTATAAATAGTTCGTCTTTACAAGTTTTACTGAATAAGGAATTCACTTGTTTGAATAATGTATCTTTTGAAATTTCTTCATTATTTAAAATCTTGAATTTCGTTTCGATAATTAATTCGTGCCAGCTATAAGTGACATCATTAATTCTTTTCTTGGTTTCAAAGTGAGTCGGAAAAGTCTCTTCTACTTTGTTGAAAATGTTATCTGCTATTACTGTTAGTCTCTCAAAAAGAAAGTTAATATCTTTGTCCGAGTAACTTGTATTTAATCTGAAACGTAAAGTAGTCGCCCCTGCTGGGTAATAGAGGAGACCGTGATCAAAACGCTTAGTTATAAATTGAGTCGTAACTTCTGCGCTTGGGACTTGGAAAGCAAATGCCATACCATTGACTCTAGGTCTTGATACATGCTCACTAAATCTCTCGCAAAACTCATTAAGTTTTACTCTTGTTCTTTCTTCTAACTCTATTATTTGACTCTGTGCCTGATCAAGGGCAACTCCGTGTAGATATCCTCTTACTGTGGAAGCGACTTGGAATTCCTCATACTTATTTAATCCCCATATGTTTTTGTGGGAAAGGACCATACCAACTTGAGCTTTCTTAGCGCAAACTACATAGTCAGGATAGAGAGGTAGGTTTTTTTCATCAGTCATATTGAATTCTCTATGCCAGAAGAATTCTTTACCAAGATGAAACCCTGTTTGAACTTCATCATAAACAACTTGTACATTAAAGCTGTGAGCAAGGAGAATTAGCGCCTCATTAAACCTTCCCGTTGCATAGCGATCGCCACCTTCGCATTGCATAGGTTCAACTAAAATGGCAAAGAGCTCATTTTTTTCTAATTCTTTTCTTACTTCTAATAAACTATCAATTTCTTTTACGAGTTCCTTATCTTTTTTCCATTCAGCCGGTATCGTGATTTCGTTAGCTGAGGCATTGGCCCATAAGTTCTTCCAGCCTAAAGGTGCCACAACATTGATTTTATCGCCGTCAATCTCTGGAAAACTACAGTAAGTAGTTTCGTTTTCTGGCCATTCAAAAGGTTCTCTTTTTACCTTGTTCCATGTACTAGCAAGAGTAATCATCATCCTTCCATGAAAACTACCTTCAAAAGCCAAAACTTTATTTGCCTTCTTATTATATCTTGTTCTGTAGCAGTAACCTAAAGCTATTTCATTAGCTTCAGCACCTGAGTTACAAAGGGTAAGGTCTAATTCTTCCCAGTCTAATTTTCTCTTTAAAAAGGATTCAAGTGCTTTTCTAATATTTATAAATTCACTACCTGATTTATCATTAAGCCATGACTCAAGGTAGTGAGCACCTCCAAAGAAAACACTTGGAGAAAAACCAAGTCCTAGAGTTGCGATTTGAGAAGCGGCATCCATTAGGAATTTTGTTTCGTTTCTATCCCCTTCAATGGCCAAAAATGGGCCCTGGGATGATCTTAGGTCAGTTAAATAGTTCTTCTTCTCCGCGGGAATGAGATTGTTTTGATAATAATCTTTTAAAAGTAGGTTGGAGTGTTTTTCGTCTTGTTTATTAATAATTGGTAATTTCATATTTTTATCCCGTAGTTTATTTCAGGTTTCTGAATCAATAATATTTTTTAAAAATTGTGAGAACTTTACTCCATCATTTTCCATCATTTTTGGAAACATAGAGATAGGGTTCATTCCAGGAAAAGTATTTATTTCGTTTACATAGACTTCATCATCTTTTGTTAAGAAGAAGTCTATTCTGGAAAGATGTCTAAGTTTTAAACCTTTGAAGGCCATGGCACTGTATGTCTTAATTTTGCTAAGAATTTCATCACTTAGGTTTTTTGCCTCAATATCAGTACTGGTGTGACTACCTTTAGAATATTTCTCTTCAAAAGTGTAGAATCCGTCAGGACAAATGATTTCACCTGGTAGTGTGGTTTTTATTTCGCCTTGATGTTCATAAACAGAAACCTCTAACTCTCTGGCAGTAAGTGTTTTTTCAATAAGTACATATTGGGATAAACCAAAGGCATTCTCTAAAGTCTTCTCTATCTCTTTGGCATCTGTAACCTGGTAACAGCCAACTGAGGAACCTTGACTAGCAGCTTTTATAAAAATGTCTTTATGTTCTTCAAAGAACTTAGCCGTTTTCTTGATAGAGTTATCATTTAATTCGCTTAGAAAAATATAAGGAGTATTTGCTATACCTAGGGCATCAAGCCAAAGTTTTGTTGAAACTTTGTTAAAACATAGCTGACTAGCCTCTGGTCCAGCACCAAGATAAGGCAGACCCATCAATTCAAAAATTGATTGAATTATACCATTTTCGCCAGGAGCTCCATGTATGCAAGGAATGGCGAAGTGAAGTTTTTCACTCCTTTTGGACTTGGGGTAGTAAAGTTCTCCGGCCTTTCTGAGTTCACAGAGTTCACCATTTTGATCAATACGATCACCGTTGGGCATGATCTCGACTTTGAAAACATTGAAATGTTCAATAAATTTTAACGTTTCTAAAATATAATCTGCAGAAATGAGGGAAATGTCGTGTTCACTTCCCCCGCCACCGCAAAGGAGTAGAATATTCTTCATTAAGGCTCCGAAATTACTTATTTCTTTTACTCATATAATTATTTCACAGTTTATCAATGCCAATTCCATTAATCAATAACTTAGAAAGACAATTTTAGGGAGACTCAATTCGATTTTTTGACTTGAGGCGACAAAATATGGTATGAACTTGCTAGCTCGTTTTATAAGTGATTGAATAGTCGGGCTATTTGCACAGGTTTCAAACTTTTTAGGGGAATGAACTATGATGAACGACAACTTAGAGATGAATACTCGTACCAGTGAAGCTGATACGTCCATTGCTTTCTATGAGTTCAATGATCAATATACTCCATCTGAAGAATCTCTTACCAAAAGAGAGATTGGCAGATCTTTTTATCAGCTTGGAAAACTCCATTATGATAAGTCAGATTTAGATGCTGCTGAAGAGAATTTTGTAAAATCTCTAGAATGTGCAGAAACTCCAAGAGATATATTTTCAGTTTTCAAAATACTAGGATTTCTCATTAGGATCTCTTCTGAGAAATTAGATGATGAAAGCGCTACGAAGTATATTATTAAGGCCGAAGGTTTAGTTGAAGAACTTACAAAGGTCCTCGGAAGTTTAAATTCTGAATATTTCTACAATGTTGGTATCGTAAATAATTACGGTGGACACTTTGATCAAGCTTTTGAGAACTTTCAATTTGCTTATAAGAAATCAAAAGAAGAAAACGAACCAGATATCCTCGCTAAGACTTTATTAGCACTTGCTAATAATTGTTATAATAGAAAAGATTATACTAGTGCCCTTGATTATCTTGGTCAGCTAAATCAGTTGTTGGCCATTATTAAGAAAGATTATTTAAGTGGAGCTATGTATCTCTTCTCAGCAAAAATCTATCTAGAACTTGAAGAATTTGATAATTCATTAAAATTTTTCAAGCTTGCGAATGAAACTCTTCAAACGAAGAAATGTTGGAACCTATTTGGATATATTCTCTTAGGTAAGGGAAATATATATAAGAATATGGGTGATTTTGACCGTGCTCTTGATTACTTTAATTTAGCTGCTGAGTCTATTGATCCAACTGTGTTCAAGAGACTTTCTAATTTACTTGCTAGCGAAATTGAAGATGTTAACGATTCAAGCGTAGATTTATATTTAGATAGAAATAACAGAAAAATTAAAGAAAGAGCTCTTGGAACAATTGATTTTAAACATCGTTTTGTACTTTTAGAGATTCTCTTCTTACTTGCTAAGAATCCTGGACAATACTTTGATAAAGAAGATCTAGCTAAGTCTATCTGGAAAGATGAGTATAACCCTCTTATTCACGACAAACTTATTTATACTAGTGTTTCAAGACTTAGAAAGTTAATTGAGCCAAAACTTGCTCGCGGTGAGAAAAGAAAATATATCATCCGTGGTAAGGATGGTTACACTTTTAACCCTCAAGCAAAAATCAGATTTCACATGGAAACTAAAACTGTTGACGATAAAACTATTGCTAACGTTGAATTGAGTTCTCCTGTATAATAGACTAATGAAATTAGTTTATCTTATTATTCTTTTAATTATGTCTGGGCCAAATTTATTGGCCCAAACTATTGGTGATACCGCTCTTTTTAAAATTGAAGAGCAAGTCTTCTACCTCTCTTCAGTTAATAAGTCTTTCTCTTCTCTAGATGTCTTTCGTTGTTTGAAGAAGCAAAGTGTTTTGATGACTAGTTTGAAATTGTCAGAACAAGACTACGAGGTCTTAAGACCATTGGTTTCTGATTATAAAGTTCTTCGCCGAAGACAAGATCAATTGCACAAAATAGTACTCTTAAATAAAATTCTCATGTTTTCTACTTCTGTTAATGTTTCAGTTAAGGAGAATGACTTGCAGAGAATTGGATTTTTCAAGTGTCATAAGCAGGGCAAGATAATGAGCAATACTCTAAAGCTTCTTGTTAGAGCAGAATTTTTACTAAGGGATCGCTTTTTGCGAGAGAGAGATCATCTTGTCCTTAATGAAAATCTCTTTGAAAAATTACGCATCTTCTATTCTGGAATTAATAGGAAATTAACTGAGCAGGTATATTTTAGGTGATCATTCATTCCTTATCTTTAAAAGATTGTTCTATGGAGGTAGTTGAGAAGATTAAAATTCTTGATCAACAATACTTTCCTTTCCCATGGACTGATCAGCAGTGGGCTGAAGCTGTGAATAAAAACTCTTTTCATCTCTTCTTTAATCAGAATTTATCGAGCTTCATTCTCTTTAGTTTATCGCCTGCTGAGGCCTTGGCTCACCTCGTTAAAATTTTAGTAGACCCTTTGGAACAACAGAAGGGACTTGGTTCCCAGATATTGGGCACTTCGCATCAAAATCTTAAATTATTAGGGTTTGAGCGAACTTTTTTAGAAGTTGAATCCTCTAATCAAGCTGCCTTGAAGCTCTATGACAGAATGGGTTACAAGAAAATTCATTTTAAGAAGAAATTCTACTCAAATGGTGCAGATGCCCATATTATGGAAAAACATCTTTAAACGTTTCAATATTTGCCAAATGGCTGAAATCTTGATATCAAGTATTTAGATATTAATTGATTCAAAATACTTTTATCGGTTTCTATCTATGGTTTCAATTTTTTTTTGCGAAACTAGGGAAGATTTAATCTTCCCTTTTTTATTGCCACAAAACTAAGTGGCAGAAATAGAGCGAGTAGAATGGTTTTAAAAGATGAAAGAACTGGTGTTGAAAAAAAGTTTTATGAACTCTGTTCAAAGCTTTGTACAGAACTAGGTTTTGATATTTACGATCTTGATTATTTAAAAGGATCTCATACTCTTAGGATTTTTATTATAGACCCTAAGACTGGTACTGCAGTCATTGGTGATTGCTCTAAGTTAGACCATGCTCTTACTCCTTTTGTAGAAGAGGAAGAGTGGATGCCAAGTGAACTAACTTTAGAAGTTTCTTCGCCTGGAATGTTTAGACAATTAAATACAATTGAACATTTTAAAATGTCTTTGGATAAGGATATTTTAATCAGTACCAAGGCTAGGTTAATTGGAGATGATTATCCTGGAATTCCTAAGACCCTTAAAGGCGAAAGGAAAGTTATCGGGAAACTTATTGATGTCACAGATGTTGGCATTACTTGTGTCGCTAACAATTATGAATTGAAATTAAAATACGAAGATATAAAAAAAGCAAATTTAGAACCAGCTCTAGATCTTAGTTAGAGCGGAAGGAAGGGAAATATGTTTTCTGAACTTGGAAAAGTTATAGAAACTCTTGGTAAAGAAAGAGGAATCGAAAAAAGCATTGTCGTTAAAGCTGTTGAACAAGCTTTCCTAGTCACTGCAAGAAAGAAGTATGGTATTCAAGGTGAATACGAAACTAGATATAATGAAAACGATGGTGACATCGAGATTTTTCAATATAAAAATGTTGTCGAAGAAGTAAGGGATACGATCGTTGAGATTAACCTTGTTGAAGCTCAAGAACTTGATGAAGACGTCGAGCTTGGTGACCAAATTGGTATTAAGATTGAAAACCCAAACTTCTCTCGAGTTGATGTACAGACAGCACGTCAAATTATCTTTCAAAAGGTAAGAGACGCAGAAAGAGAAATTCTTTTTGCAGAATATAAGCATAAAGAAGGAACACTTGTTACAGGTATTGCTAGAAGATACGAAAGAGGAAATATTGTTGTTGACCTTGGTAAGGCCGATGCAGTTCTTTCGAGAAGAGAAGTTATTCCTGGAGAGAATTTCAAGCCAGGTGATAGAATTCAAGCCTTCTTAACAGAAGTTGTTATGACTAATAGAGGTCCTGAAATCCGTCTTTCTAGAACTTCTCCTTTATTCTTAGTTAAATTATTTGAACTAGAAGTTCCTGAGATTCAAGATGGAACAATTGAAATTAAGTCTGCTGCCCGTGAACCTGGTCAGAGAGCAAAAATTGCAGTTGTTTCTGTAGATAAAGACATTGATCCTGTCGGAGCTTGTGTAGGGATGAAAGGTTCTCGTGTACAAAATGTTGTTAACGAGCTTCAGGGTGAGAAGATCGATATTGTTAAATGGTTTGATGATGTTGATACTTTTGCTAGAGCAGCACTTGCTCCTTCTGAAATTACAAATATTCAAATTGATCACCAAGAACGTGGAATGGATGTTGTTGTTGAAGAAGATCAGTTATCGCTTGCAATTGGTAGAAGAGGACAAAATGTTCGTCTCGCGGCCATGTTAAGTGGATATAAAATCAACATTATTTCTAAATCTAAGTTACAAGAGAAAATCCAAAAATCTGTAGAAAACTTACTACAAATTTCTTCGATTACTGATGCTATGGCCCAGGTTATGGTTCAGAATGGAATAATGAATATTGGAGATATTGCTGGATCTGAAGCAAGTGATCTTGCTGAACTTGTTGAAATAGAAGAAGAAAAAGCAGCTCAAGTTATTAAAGATACAATTGAAGCCATTGAAGTGGGTGAAATTCAGTTTGATACTAATGATGAGGAAGAACTTGTCTCGGCATCTGCTGTACCTGCCTATCACGGTATTATTAATAAAGACCAATCTGATGAGGATTCTCAAGATAAGTTTTCTGATGCAGAAAGAAGATTAAGAGAAGAATTAGCGGCTTTTAAGCTTAAGTAGAAATTTGGATCGGGAGACCATTAATGCCTATGAAAATATTTGAACTGGCAAAAGAATTGAATAAAGGACCATTGGATTTAGTTGAAGAACTAAAGAATCAAGGTTTTTCTGTTCGTAACCACATGACATCTTTAACTGATGATGAAGTTGAAAAAATAATGGCTAACTATCGTTCCTTGAGCGAAGAAAAGGCTAAATCAACTAAGAAGAAAGTTGTTAAGAAGAAGGTTGCTAAAAAGAAAGTCGCTAAGAAAGCTAAGGCTACTGAAAGTACTTCTGAAGAAGATTCAACTGAAACTAAAAAGACAACTGTAGTTCGTAGAAAAACAGTTATTCGTAAAAAAGGTGAAGAGACTCCTGCTGTAGATGCTGCTGAAGTTGTTGAACCAGTTGAGACTCATACTGAAGAAGTTGTAGAAATGGCTGCAGAAGTTGAAGAGACTTCTGAAGTTGTTGAAGCTAACCAAACTGAAACAGTTACTGAAGATGTTGTAGAGGCTCCTGCTAAAGAAACTAAGAAAGATGATTCATCTTTTGGTTTAAGAGTTGTTTCTAGACCTGAAGCTAAGAAAGCTGAAGCAAAGAAACCTGCTGCTGAAACTAAGAAAGCTGATGGAAAGAAAGAAGATACGGCTGATAAGCCTCATCGTTTCACTCCTGTTTATATTCCACCAGCGAAGAAAGAAGAATCAACAGAGACCTCTACTGATGCAAAAGTCGTTTCTAAAGGTAGAATGGGTGCTCTAGCATCTATGATGTCTGGAAAGAAGATTGTGAATAAAGCACAGACTTTAATCCAAGATAGAGCAGACACAGAAATGAAGAGTTATGGAGTTTCTGGTGGTGCCGGACGTCCACTTTACTCAACTGTAAAAAGAAAGAGAATATATACAGGTGCCAAGAGAGGTACTGAGATTACAGAAGTTAAAGACTCTAAGAGGCTTGTGAAGCTTCACGATGGTGCAACTTCTGACCAATTAGCTAAGAAGCTTAAAGTTAAATTGAAAGATATGATTGATAAGTGTTTAGAAATGAACCTTCTCATTAAATCTGGTGATTTTATCGGTATGATTCTAGCTGGTGAGATTGCTTCTCTCTATGACTATAGAGCAGAAAACGTGGCCTTTGATGAAGATAAGGTTATGGGTAAAGAGTCTCTATCTGATGAAGAGCACAATAAATTACCAGGAAGAAGTCCAATTATTACGATTATGGGACACGTTGATCATGGTAAGACGACTCTTCTAGATTATATTAGAAATGAAAAAGTCGCTGATGGTGAAGCTGGTGGAATTACTCAACATATTGGAGCTTATTCTGTAAATGTTAAGGATTCTAAGTTAACTTTCTTAGATACTCCTGGTCACGCGGCTTTCGCTTCGATGAGGCAACGTGGTGCTGATGTTACTGACCTTGTTGTGCTAGTGGTAGCAGCTGATGATGGTGTTATGCCACAAACTCGTGAGTCGGTTAAGTACTGTAAGAATGCAGGAAAGCCAGTGATCGTAGCTGTTAACAAAATGGATAAAGAAGGGATTAACCCTGATAGAATTAAATCTGAACTTGCTGAACTTGATATGAGTCCAGAAGAGTGGGGTGGTGATACTCAATTTGTTGAGATCTCTGCACTAAAAGGTGATGGAGTTGATAATCTTCTAGAGTCTATTGCTCTTCAGACTGAAATGCTTGAACTTAGAGCAAGTGATACAGGTGTTGTAGATGGTGTTGTTATTGAATCTAAGGTTGAGCAAGGACGTGGTCCAGTTGCTACAGTTCTTATTCAAGCAGGAACACTAAAGAAAGGTGATTCAATTGTTGTTGGAGAAACTTTTGGTAGAGCGAGAAGTTTAACTGATCACCTCGGTAATCAATTAGATTCTGCTGGACCTTCTACTCCTGTGCAAGTGCTCGGTCTTGATCAAGCACCTAGTCCAGGTGATTCAGTAAACGTTGTAAAAAATGAAAGAGAAGCTAAGAAGATATGTCAAAACAGAGCTCTTGAAAGAATGAAGCTCGATCTGAAGCCAAAAGCAAAAGTTTCGCTTGAAGACTTCTTTGGAATGGCAGCTAGTGAAGGAAGTGAAACTAAAGTCCTTAATCTTATTATAAGATCTGATGTTCAAGGTTCATTTGAAGCTATTAAGCAATCATTAACAGCTCTTAGTAATACAGAAGTTGAAGTTAAAGTTATTGCTGGTGGTGTTGGTGCCATCAACGATAGTGATGTAACTCTCGCAGAAACTTCAGGTGCCTTTATTATTGGTTTCAACATGAGACCTAATACAACTGCCAGAAGACTTGCTGAGGTAAAATCAATTGATGTTAAAACTTATTCAATCATCTATGAGCTAATCAATGACATTACTCTAGCTATTGAAGGTATGCTTGACCCTGACACTGTTGAAGAATTCATCGGTAGAGCAGAAGTTAAAGATACTTTCAGTGTTCCAAAAATTGGTACAATTGCTGGTTCTTCTGTTATCGACGGGAAAATCAAAGAAGGTTGTAATATTCGTTTACTACGTGACGGTAAAATCTTATTTGACGGAAAAATGTCATCACTTAAGAGATTTAAGGATGATGTTAAAGAAGTTAAGAACGGATTTGAGTGTGGTATCGCACTTGAAGGATATACTGATATCAAAGTTAACGATCAATTCGAAGCTTATATGTTAGTAGAGAAGAAAAGAACTCTTGAAGATGTTGCTAAAGAAGAAAAGTTAGCGGCTGAAGCTGCTGAGCTTGCGGCACTTGAAGCTGCTGAAGCAGCTGCTGCAGCAGAAGCTACGGAGTAAGATTTGGCAGCTGGTGGTAGTAAGAAAAATATTCTTTCTGAGAAAATTCTTCAAGGGGCCAATGCCTTTTTAAGAACAAGTGTCTCTGACTCTAGTCTTACTTTTGTAAGTATAACTAGAGTTGAGGTTTCCGATGATGCGTCAGCGGCAAAACTCTACTGGGACACTTTTGATGCTTCCAAAAGAGGTGATTCTAAGAAGGCGATCGAAGGTATGGCCGGAAAAATAAGAACTCATCTCTCGAAGCTTTTAAAAATGAGGCACGTTCCTGCAATTTCATTTATCTATGATTCTCAATTTGATGAGGAGAAGAAGATCGATGATCTCTTGAATGATGAAGCAAAGAAAGGAAGAGGACCAACGTGAGTTCTCATTCAAATAAGAAAAAGAATAAACCGGGGCCAATTTTTGGCCCTTTAGTTTTTAATGTCTATAAACCAGAAGGCATGACTAGTACTGATGTTGTAAGACACTTCAAACATCACCTTCCTAAAGGTTTTGGAAAAATTGGTCACTTTGGAACTTTAGATCCCTTTGCGGATGGCGTTCTACTTATTGCTATTGGCCAAGCACCTAGATTTAATAATTATATTCACGAGAAGTACCCTAAGACTTATAAGGCACGAGGGATTTTGGGAATTGAAAGTCCCACGGGAGATCTCACCGGTGATGGTGGGGAGAACAAAGAAGTGGCTTGCCCTGAATTTAGTGATGAAACTCTCAGTGAAATTATTCAGTCATTTCTAGGTGAGTATGAACAATCACCTCCCGCTTTTTCTGCCACGAAACACAAAGGGAAACCCCTTTATGAGTGGGCCAGAGAAGGTGTAATCATTGAAAAACCTCCCGTTCTTAGAAATATTGTGCATATTGAATTACTTTCAAGAGAAGGGCTGGAAGTCGAATTTCTTGTGACGGCAAGCTCTGGAACCTATATCAGGGTCTTATTTGAAGATATTGCCAAGAAGTTGGGGACACATGGTGCCTTGAAGAATCTTGAACGGGTCTCAATTGGGCCGGCAATTTCTTCCAATGCTCTAAAGTCTGCTGACTGGCCTAAGCGCGATGAAGATTTTGATATAAAGAAAATTGGTTGTCCTGTGGACGACTTTCTAAATTATGCTAAAATTGAACTCTCTTTGGTGATGGCCACAAAGTTTTTTAATGGGCTTACTATGCATCAAGACTTAGTGGACGAGTATTATTGGGTATACTATGAAGGTCAATTACTAGGTTTAGGGCAGGTTGAGGGCAATGTTCTTAGGTCCCGTGTTGGGTTTGGAATACAGCCGGTTGAAAAAAACTAGATAACCACTCTAAAACAGGTTGGCTAAAGCCTTTAAAATGATTATATTAAGGTATACAATTATTGATAGAAATATATATGCTGAGATCTCTTATTATTTGAGCTCAGTTCTTAATACAGGGAGTGTTAAGTGAGTACAACCTTCATTGCAATGGGGATTGCTCTGCTAGCAGGAATAGGGCTAGTGGTTCAAATTGGAATTTTAAGTCTACTTTCAGGGGCATTGCATTTTTTGTTTGCTCGTCCAAAGTTAACGATACTTAAGTCAGAAAAAGGTGAAAATGGTTTTGCTTTTTCCTTTAAGTGGAATAGCTCACGTGAGCCTGCTAAGTTTGATCAATTCAAACTTCGTTTATACAATCCGTTTGGATCTCCTACGCAAGTCATAATCAATCGTGATTATACTGCTGCCTCTTCTACTTTTGCGCAAGATTTAGATCTTGGTAATGATTTTGCTGAATTATTGTCAGCAAAAGGTTTAGAAAATGCTTCAGTTGAAATAGAGGTTATTTCTGCTAAGGGTGCCATTGTTCATCACTTTATTTATAAAGCTCCAAAGTTTAAAGATATGCTTGCTAAGTCCACTGGGACTGCTGATGAATTCAATGAAAAGAATAAGTTAAATTATGCAAAACCAGTTTATGATCTTCCTAAGAGAAGCTTCATTGCTGAACCTCTTCCAGCTTCAAGCAAAGCTTTAAAAATTGCTTCTAATCCTGAGTTTGCTGGAGAGTTTGCTGGTGGTGGAGGCTCTGAAGCAGCTGCCGTTGAGAATTTCTCTGTAACTAAAGTTTGGATTGAAGAGGGTTGTATTGTTTGTGACGCTTGTGTTGATATCAATGCTGATGTATTTGAGATTACAGGTGATACTTGTATAATTAAGCCTGGTGCTCCCCTTGATAACGGGATTTCAATTGAAGAAGCTGCTGAAGCTTGTCCGGTAGAGATTATTAAATTCGCTAGATAGTTATAAAAAATATTGTTACATAAAAAAGGCCTCGAAATATTCGAGGCTTTTTTGTCTCAAAAATTTATATTTCAAGCTGCTCTTAAGTGTCTTTCTTCTTCTTCTTGCGCTTCAATTGAGAGTCTAACCCATGGAAGTTTTTCCAGTCTCTTCTTACCAATAGGCTCTCCAGACTCTTCACAGAGGCCATAGATGCCTTCATCTATCCTATATAAGGCTTCTTCTACCTCATGTAGACGTTTGAGTTCACGCTCTCTTAACTCCATGCTCATTTGCTGTGACATTGAAATTTGGCTCTGATCCACCTCTTCAACGACTTCATCTCTATCTGGTTGTAAATCATCTATAGAATGGGTTCTCATATGATTTAAGATACTAGTTTTAAGATGCAAGAGAGCTTCCTTTTGCTTTTTTAAAAAGGAATTATCAAAATTTTTGCCGCTCATAATCGCTCCTAACGTTTGAAATAAATCTATGACCTATTCGGATCAAAGATGAAACATATTAACATTCAATGTTGGGGGAAATATGAAGAAATTAAAAATGGATGTGAAATTAGATAGTTGTGCGATTGTAGTGCTCTTGAAGAGTCTTTTTTCATGCTGTTTAATGGCAATTAAACTAGGCAAAAAAAAAGACCCACTATTGTGGGCCTTTGATTATATACAACTTATTTTGTCTTATTTGTTGTTAGACATGAAGTATAGTCTCTCAAGGAATTTGATATTATTAACAGTATCATTTCTTACTGTTGTAATATTTATTCCTGGAGATACACTTAACTTCTCGCTAGGTGTTGTAAATCCTAAGAAAGCTTTCATGAATGGTTGAGTCACTTCTACATCTGTATCTGCTGAGTCAATGATAATCGCTTTGATTGGTGATGACTTGGCAATAGTAGTTAAATAACCTTTCAATTTCTCAAAAGCAATTAATCTTCTTTGCATTAATGCATTGTTAGTTGCAATTTCTTTCTCTTCTTCTGTTTTACAGCCTTCGATACATTCTCTTTTTACAAGTATTGCTATTTCAGCATTCATCGTTGCTTGTGTTTCCCCTAGGAATGGTAGAGGTAAGTTAACTTCAAGTACTTGTTTTGAAACGTCGGCCACTTGTTTAGCAAGTCCAATCGTAGAGTTGATTGTTTCCATGTTTAGTGGAACTTCTACTGGAGGTTGTCCAGGTGCTAATTGTTCTAAAGTCGTGATTCCTTGCTTCTTCATGTTGTAGTTGAAAACTTCTTTTTGTACTTCAATATATGGAGTAACAAGTTCTGTCTTAACAGCATCAAGTTCTACTTTACTAACTAGTTCTTTGTTAACAGCGATGATTGTAAAGAGGTTGTACTGCCCAAGCGCTTCTTCAAGTGCAACAGCTTCTTGCTCTTCAGTTAATTCAACTTCTTCTTCAGCTTCTACTGGTTCAGTTTCTTCTTCAGCTTCGACAACAGTTACTTCAACTGGAGTTTCTGTTTCCTCTGTAGGAGTTTCTGTTGCATCTGCTGGAGCTTCTGTTACTTCTACCGGAGTTTCAGTTTCTACTTCTACAGGAGCTTCAACACCAATTAACTTTAAGATACTCGCTTTAACTTCTGCGATCTGCTTTAATTGATCGGCCTTTGAAAGGTTGTAAATTTGTACAAGTCCAGGGTTACCAACGATTTGTCCGTTGATATTCTTTATAAGAGCTGTATCATCAGTTGCAAATAAAGTTTCTTCACCTTGATCTTTTTCAAGTTTTACAATTTCTTCGATACTCTTTGAAACACCATTCTTAATTAAAGCGTTAAGTTCGTTTGCTTTTTCAATCATTTGGATTGCTACTGTTGCATCTTCAGCAGAAGGGTAGAAGAACTTATCGCCCTTCGCTTCTTGGAAAGCTACATCACTCGGAGCTTCACTTGATCTTTCAGATAGAATTCTAAACTTTCTACCAATGTTAGTCTCACTATCTAAGTCTTCAACATCAAGGTACATAGTACTTGTTATTGCAGAGTAAGTTTGTAAGAAGTCAGTAATTCTCGTTGTAAATGGTGCTTCAAGTTCTACCATTTTTCCATCAATCATAGTTGCTGGAGTTAATTCACCTAGAAGAAGCTCAGCTTCAAGTTTTTCAATTCTAGCTGCAAGATCATCACTTAACAGGTAGTAAGGGAAGTCTAAGCTATTGATCTGGTGCTTTTGAGTAACCCCTTCCTTTTGTGTTAAGAAGATTAAAGCGATGATTCTTTCAATATCAACACCTTTAACTTTATTTCTTTGACCGAGTCCATCTAAAGAGATTGTTTCAATCGACTTTGTTTGGATAAGTCTTGTTACATTGTATTCGTTTGTAACTTCAACACCTTCTTCATTTGTTTCAGTAATCGTCTCTTTTGTTGTTAGAGGAACATATCTTCTAAGTGATGACTTATCCTTAACGTTAGCACTAAGTCCTGGTTGTCTAACTTTAGACTCTAGGTAATCGAAAGTCTTAAAGATGGCAGCGATATAACTTCTGTCTTCTTCGATAAACTTACGAGTTTCAATATCAAACTTTGAAAGGTCTTCTTCTCTTAACATACTATAGTCAAAGAATAGTGGAGCTTCTTTAAATCTCTTATAAAGAAATTCCTCATTGAATGATCTTAGTCTTGAGTAGTTAGAGAAAATTCTTCCTTGTCTACTTGCTGAGAAAGATTTTGAATCGCCAACTAAGTTTGCCTCTGAGTAAATTGCTTCAGTTGAAGTGATTGTATAATCAACAATCTCTTCCGGAGATGTTCCCCAGTCGTGTCTTTGACAAGTTGGAGTTAATCCGTAGTAAGCTTCCATATCTGAACAGAATGCATACTTCTTAAGTCCAATTTCTTTAACTTTTTCATCATCAATGTTAATCCAAACATCTAGTCCAAGTAATGCTTTAACAGTATTTACGTGGATGAACTTCTTACCTTCAATTTCTGTCTTAGCAAAATCTGCTGCAGGACTTGTTGGGTTAAGCTCTAGAAGTCCTGTGTATCCTGCTCTAATTGCATGAACATCATATGGCCCTAGTCCATCGTAAGTGATGTGATCGTCAATCATGTAATCCATAACTGAAGAGTAGTTTCTCTTAGATGAATCTTTTTCATCAAACTTATGGTTGTACTTATCGTATGAAGCGATGAAGTTGTGTCTAAGTCCAATGTTGTGACCAATTTCGTGAGCAAGAGTAGGTCTCCAAGTATCGATAAGAATCTTGTTCATACCGTGCTTAGATTTACTAATTTCTACAATGTTATAACCTTTGTGAAGCTTAGTTATGATGCTCGAGATAAGAGCTGTGTCTTTTGACTTAAGACAAATATTTCTCTTAACTTTCTTATCACCATCTTGTTTCCACTGAATGTTTTCAAGAAATTCTCTTTTCTTAAAAGCAGTAGGGTTCTTATGCTTTAAAATAATGCTTTCAATCTTCTCAGGGCTACTCGCGTTCTCTAGTAGTTCTTGGTAAAGCATTGCTTCTTTAAATAACTTCTTAGCAGTTAATAAAGTTTCGAATTCTTCAGTGATTTTCTTTTGACCGCCAGCTTCTACCATTCTGTCTTTAAAGTCTAAAAGAAGTCTATCCTTTATAGAGATGGTATTTGTAAAAGAAGTTAGCAGTTTCTTTGAACGAATATCTTTCATTCTCGCTGCTGCATTTCTTTGTGCTTCGTTTACTTTATCTTCATTAGCTGATGCTGTACTACCTTCTGTCTCTACTGATTCAGTTTCTGTAGCGTCTGCTTCAGCTGCTTTAATAAGCGCTTTAGTAGGTTCAGTTAACTTTGCCCATTTCATGTGTGCTTTATAAGAATCAATCATCCAATCGATTGAATTCTTCATGTTTCCACCATATTGGTATACAGAAGCAGAAACAACATCACCGTTTTGTGGATTGTTGTGAGCTCCACCAAGTCCTAGGATTGGGTATGAAGTCGACTTTTGCATGTAGTAGATATAATTTCTATCAAGGTCACCCATTTCTCTTTTTTCAACAACTGGGAGAACTAACTTCTTACAATTAGCTGTTTTACCTTTAGTTTCGTAGTCTCTACACATTTGAAGAGTAGTACCAGCGATACTTGCATCTTTTTCAATGGCTAGTTTTAAAACTGGTAGGTACTTTCCTGTATTTGAACACTTACTTCTATCAAGTGGTGTTCCAGCTAGTGCCTTTTTAAATCCTTTGTTAAGATCGTTGATAACTTTATTAGAAGAAGAGATAAGTCTCTTTCTTAAATCTGTTGTACCATTATTCTTGTCTCCATTTTCTAGAGGAATTCCGGCCATTACATAAGTTATTTGCTTACATCCTTTGATATCAAATCTCGAAGGTAGGTAAACGTTTGATTTTTCCGATCCTGTATCTTGGTTGAATCCAATCTTTTGTAGTTTTCTGTCAGTAAAGAATCCAAATCCAAGTTTCTTTTGAACATCAAAAGGAATATTTAAATCTGTTGTTTCTTCACCTTTCTTATATTCCATTAGTGAAATTCTTTCTTTGAATTTCATGTTTCTGTGATCACCTGCTTCTGAGTCACTTCCACACATTCTTTGGTTAATACCTCTTTTAGTATTAACCGTGAGGTTAAGCATGTACTTTCCGTCTCTGTTTCCGTTGAAAACATCAGTAATCTTAGTTTCAGTTGTTCCGTTAAAACAGGCTTTGTAGTAACTATCTAATATAGAATATAGGTCGTTTGTAAGACCATTTTGTGAAAAGTCTACCGCAGCAACTGCACCAGGCTCATTGTGCTTAACTTCAATATACTTTGGAGTTAAGAGTGTTCTACCATCAATTTCTTTAACTAGTTTGTAGTATTTTGCTGGGAAAGTTAATAGTGATTCTTCTTCAGCATTTGTTTCTCCGTCTTTACCAAGAATGTTTCTTGATCTCTTAAGTGAAACTTCGCCTTCTTCAAATCCCATTTTAACGATTACAACATCCGTTGCTGTTCCTGAGAAAGTCACTTCAAAAGTGTTAGGAGCATCGATAAGAACTTTTCTGTAAAAGAATTCCTTGCCTGCGAGAAGTCCAACTTTTAGGAGAGTTTTTCCGTCAAAATCTTTATGAATTTCAGATACATTAGTACTAGTAAAAGCTTCTAGTTGATTCGTGTGATCAATTTCAGCAAGTAGAGTTTTAGCTCCATCTTTTGAATCTTCAAGCGTAACTGTCGCTAAGTATTCACCACTATTGATTTCATCTTCATCTCTTTTTTGAGTCTTAAGAGTAAGAGATTTCTTATATATAGCTTTTGTAACACAATCTTTTAATTTTGCGCTAAAAGCAAATTTTTGCTTATCTTCTTTAGAACATCTCTTTAAAACATTCTTATAGATTCCTTGATTTAATTTCTTTCTTTCTTCTACTGATAGAGTTTCTTTATTCACAACTGTGTGAAAGTAAATATTATCAGTAGTTAAATAGGCTTTTAAAATATTGGCATTTGCAATAGAGCTATTTTCTTCATTAAGTACATCGTGCTTTGGAGAGAGCGCTTTAACTTGATCAAGAGAAAAATATTTTGCATTTAGTTGATTAATGAGAAAGATATCGTTCTTACTAACTAAATCAGTAGTACGTAGTCCACCATACTCAAAGTTTCCAGATTTTGTAGAAACTTTTATATGAGTTGCACTCTTTCTATCTTCTGTTTCATCAAAATCAATGTGCCTTGTTGCCTCATCATTACTATTGAGTTGTCTTTCTAAAATACCCCAGCTTACTCCACCGAATTGAAATACTGGAACACCTCTACCTTTTTCTAAAAGTCTTCTTGAGTGCTCACTTACAGTTGAAATATTTTCTTCATCAACAAATCCAATGACATTATTCTTTGTTAATTTGAAATTAATTTTAATTTTCTGTCCAGGAGTTGTACTTTCTAGTTCCAAATCTTTTACAAATCTTGCTAGTAGTTCATTTCCTTCAACACTGACAACTTTTCTAACCTTTTTACTATTCAAGGCCCAGATACCACTAATGGCCTCTTCAGCTTCAACAGCTAGAATGTTTGATTGATCACCGTCAACTGTTACAACAACAGATTGCGAGAAGAGCTCTTTTGGATAAGTATTATCCTTAACAGCGTCGCTGTGCTCATCTGGTAATTTCTTTGCACAAGACGCTGCTATAAGCGCTACCAATGCTAAGTTAATCATGAGATTCTTTTTGTTTGCCATGTTCTTTTCTCCAATGTCTAAATAAGCCTATAAAATTTTATTTTCTTTATATTTTTTCTTCTTTAAATTCTGAAACTTAAACTCAGGTAATACGTACTCAATTCTTTATCGTAGAGCTTTACATCGCTCGAATATCCATCGGCAGCAAGAGCGTTTCCTCCAATAGAGTGACCTATTGAAGCTCCGAAGTTTTTTGAAATTGAGTAACTAATTGATTGATCAAATGCGAATATATCCGTCGTATGTCCACCATAAGTAAAATTTCTCATATAGATATTTGTTAAACTTCCAGATAACTTGTCTGTGAAGCCGTAATCTAAAATAAGAAAGTTTTGTAACTTATATTGCGTATTTGAAGTTCCGTTTAAATCTGTTTCATATGTGTGAAAGTAAACAACAGTCTTTGGCATGTATGTGACTGAGAAACCTTCTAGATTTGCTTGAGCACCATCCCAGGTAATAGGAGTTTGTGCCGATATTGCAGTTTTTAGTTGTTTTATCTTTGTTGAGTTTTCACTTGTAGGAAGTGTTGCATTTATTTTTCCACCAACACTTATGTACTTAGTTGGTTTTCCAAGAGACTTTGAAAGAGCTAGTGAGTAGTTTCCAGCAGTAAATTTTCTCTCATTTCTTAAGTCTTTATTTCCTGAGAATGAAAAAGCAAAACTGTAGCCAGTGTTAGATCTCAAAGAAATACTGGCCCCTAGGCCCATTTCAAAAATGGCGTCCGAATCGTCATTGATATCTCTATTATTAGTCACTAAAGTAGTTGAAAGTGCCAAACTGGGACTAAGCACAGTGGCACCAGTGTCTACTTTTTGTACACTTGTATTAGATCCTGACGCTAATACTAATGGCGACAAACTTAATAATAATAATGCTTTAGAAGTTATTCTTCTCATACTTGACATCCTTCCTCGGTCGTTTTTCAGTTATTACTGCAACCTTAGTGCCAAGGCCTGTGGCGGCACTCTGACACCTATACAAGCTGTGAATAAATAGGAAGTTATCCTTAAGGATCGAGGCTTAAGGCCTTAAATGATGAGGAGAATATAGTGATTAATTGTAAGAATTGATCAATCTTTAGTCATTTACGATCAATAGATGTTATTTCAGAGAAGTTCAGAGTTAAAGAGCGCTTTAAGGCCTTCCTCATTCTCTGCCCATATCTCTTTTAAGCCTTGATCATCACTAAGGACTGGGCATTCAAAGGTCAAAACAGGAGAGTTAAACTTCTTAGGAGCTAAATCACCAAGAGAGCCAGGAGTTGGATGATCTTTAATATCATCGCAGACTTCATATCCATTAAAAGTGTTTAGAAAGTTGGCCACTTTAGCACAATCCCCATTGTAATTGAGCATTGGTTTCCAAGAATGAAAGCTAAGAATAATACTTGGGGGAAACTTTTTAAGAAGACTTACAAGGTATTGATTTTCTGGCTCACTAAGAGGAGCCGTTCCTGGATTGTACTTACTCTTGGTAGCTGTAGGACTCCATGTTCCACTGTCGTGATTACGGTTGAGATCAACGCCATTGGCATTCACTCTAGAACCAATTCTCAGCCCATCTGGGTTAAGTATAGGGATAACAACCATATTGAGTTCAATATCGTCTTGTTCCTTTAACCATTCAAAGAGTTGTTTGACTACGTAGACGCCTTCGACTTCATCACCGTGAGTACCCGCCATTAAGTAGATATACTTCTTGGCCTTAGTTTCAGTTTTAAAGGCCTCGATTTTGTCACCTTCTACAGAAGTTCCTGGACGAAGTTCGATAAAGTTCATTAGATGTCTTCCTTTTGGTCTTCTTTTTGGTCCTCTTTGATGAGTCTAAATATAACAGACTGACCTTTGGACTCTTCAACTTCAACTTCAAGAATATTGAAACTAAAGTTAAATTTCTTTTGTAATTCGAGGTCTATGACTTTAGCAAGGTGACCTGCAATCCTCTCGACACTTGTATTCTTTATTGGAAGAACTAGTACATCACTTGCTGGAATACTAAATCTTGATCCATCTGGAGTTTTAAACTCCCATTGGTTCTCACTCTTGCTCATTTCTAATTGAGGGTTTTCCCCTTGAATAAGAAGTTTATGATCAAGCTCATCACATACACTTCTCACAATAGGTTTAAGATCTAAGAAATCTAGAACCATATCGCCATCTAACGTATTGTGATGACCATTAACGCTCACTCTATAATTATGGCCGTGAAGTGGCTCTCTAGTTCCATCTTTGAAAATCATGAAATGAGCACAGGCGAAATTAAAGTATTCTTTGAAAACTTTTAGTGTGTAATTCGTTTGCAAACGAGCTCCGTTTTTTTAGTAAGAAAGACTTCTAACATGCGTTAGTTCATTTTGAAATTAAAGTTTTTACTCTGTTGCTGTGTGTTACTTGTCTCTCTGTTTTCTTATTTTCCTTGGCGCGATAAAGAATGTAAAATATAAAATTCTAAACATATGAAATATTGATAAATTAGGTGAATATAATGAAGAACAAGACCTTATCATTCTTTGATAAACTCAAAACAAAATTTCCTGACGATAAAAAGGCGCTAGAATCTATTAAATATCTAAAAGAGGCGATTAATGCATGGCCTGAAGAGGAATCTAGTGTTGTGACGACTCAAGCGCTGGGAGGAGATCTCCCTCTCCCTAAAGAAATTAGCGAAAAGTCTGAAGTGGCCATCTTTAGTGATGGAGCCTGCCGTGGGAATCCTGGACCTGGCTCTTGGGGAATGGTGGGGCAAAATCATGAAGGGGACGTGATTTTTAAAGGCTCTGGAGTAGAAACCAGAACTACAAATAATAGAATGGAAATGATGGGTGCTATTGAGGCATTTAAGGCCATCCTAAACGAAGAATTCTCTGCTGATGAAACTACTGTGTTGCTTTATAGTGATTCTAAATATGTAGTGGATGGTTTGAAGTCGTGGATGAAAGGCTGGAAGAAGAGGGGCTGGAAGAAAGCAGATAAGAAAACCCCCGAAAACGTGGACCTTTGGCAAGAATTAGATGAAGTCGTACAAAATTTTAAAAATGTTAAATATTTTTGGGTCAAAGGACATGCTGGACACCCACAAAATGAATTATGTGATCAACTGGCCAATGAGGCCTTAGATGATAGTGGATTTTAAAGGAGAAATATAAATGAAGAATGTTTTAATGATTATCGCTTTGGTTCTTATGAGTTCATGTGCAAGTTCTGATAAGGATAACTTAGCCAGGTACACTGAGTCTTCCACTCTTTGGATACAAAATGGAGCAGAAGTACGTGCTCTTGCTTATCAGGCCTTCAATACTGGGAAAGTATACTTAAATCGAGTTCTGAGAAAGAAGATGTATAAGTTGAAGCCGGCGATAGTGGTGGATATTGATGAAACTCTTTTAGATAATAGTCCCTATCAGGCCAAGAATATCCTAGATAATCGACTCTACAATTCAAAAGATTGGAAAGTTTGGATTGATCTAGCGCAGGCCAAGGCCGTTCCAGGTTCTATTGATTATTTAAATTATGTCCGCAAAAGGGGCGTTAAGGTCATTTATATTTCAAATAGAAAGATTAGAGGGCTTGATGCGACTTATAAGAATCTTCTAGAACTTGGATTTCCTGTCAAAAGACAGGATATTTATTTGAGAACGACTACTTCTAATAAAGAAGAGCGTCGCCAGAAGATTTTAAAGAATTACACAATTGTGCAGTTTATTGGGGATGCTCTCGGTGATTTTTCTGAAGATTTCCACAAAAAAGGGACAAATGATCGAAATATCCTTGTTGATAAGATGCGCGGCCAGTTTGGTACTAAGTTTATAGTGCTGCCAAATCCTATGTATGGTGATTGGGAAGGAGCTCTATATAATTATGAGTACTCAAAGACCCCACAGCAGAAAGAAAAACTTAGAATGAGACATCTTTACCCTCATAACTAACTTGAATAATTTGCTAAGGCCGTGTAAACTTATAAAAATTAAAGAATTTAATGGATGAATTTATAAATATTACAAAGGAAGTAATCATGAAGAAGAGCCTAATCGTAGGTATGCTTGCTGCAACTGCTTTAATGACAGGTTGTAACAAGCAAAAAGATGTAAAAGTAACGTCTGATCAAGACAAAGTTTTCTATTCTGTAGGATTCATGTTTGGACAGAGAATGAAAGACTTAAAATTGAATGATGGTGAATTAGCTGCCATGACTCAAGGTCTTAGAGATGCAGCAATGGGAAAAGAGTCTCAAGCTGATTTAAAAGTTTACCAACCAAAAATTCGTGAAGAATTTCAAAAGAGAATTAAGTCTCACTCTAAATCTGTTAAGGTTGATGGCGAGAAATTTCTTGAAAAATTCATAAAAGATGGTGGAATTAAAACTGCTTCAGGTCTAGCTTATAAAATTATTAAGGCCGGAGATACAAAAAAACCTTCTGCAACTGATGTTGTAAAAGTTCATTATCACGGAACTTTAATTGATGGAACAGTATTTGATTCTTCTGTTGATAGAAAGAAAGAAGTTAGTTTTCCTTTAAATAGAGTTATTAAAGGTTGGACTGAAGGTCTTCAATTAATTGGTAAGGGCGGAAAAGTTAAACTTGTTATCCCATCTGCACTTGCTTACGGTGATCACGGTGCACCTCCAAAGATTCCTGGTGGCGCAACTCTTATTTTTGAAGTGGAACTTTTTGAAATTCAAAAAGGTGACGCTAAGAAAGCTCATGGACCAGGTGATGGACATGGACACGGTAAGAAGAAAATGAAGAAAGGTAAGAAGTAAGAAATTACTTTTTAAATATAGAGGGGCCCTGATAGGGCCCTTTTTTTTTCTAAAAATACACTATGCTGATTCAGCTTGTCTCTCACCTCTAAAAGGTTCACTGAGAATATTGGTAATTTCTTGCGGGAAGTAATCTAATATGAAATCCAAAAAGCTTTGTATATTTAACATGGCGTAAGGTGTGCCATCTTCATTCAGGATGGGGATGTTTCGATACACTCCCATATGCATGTCGTGTAGGGCGAAACAAATCATATCGTCTTTTAAAAGAGTGTTGGGATTTGGTGTCATATAATCGACGACCTTGGCACTATTCAAATCGTCTACAACTCCTAAGACTCTATTTAAGAGATCTCTTTCGGTGAAAATTCCCTCAACTTTTCCCTTGTCCGTAACAACGAGCAGAGAGCCCACCTTCCTGGCTTTCATTTTCTTTACTACTTCAATAAGCGTCGTATCAGCACTTACGCATAGAGGCTTGGGCAGATCTAGTGAGCGGATTTTTCTTTTGAAAACTTCTGCGGTTAAAACTGTTTCTTCTGCATCTTGTTCATGGGCAATACGATCTTCTTCATCCATATATTCATCGGAATCCATTTCTTCTTTCCCGGGCGAAGAGTTAGTAAATCTCCCTCCAATTTTAAATCAATACTGTGAAGAAAAATTCAATTTTAGCTCTAAGTTTCACAAGATTTTAAGGGCTTAGCTTTTTACATTTGTTTTACAGAGAGTAGCGAATCATTTTGATAGGATATTTCTATAATACTTGTTACTGAGGACGAGATATGGCGAAGAGCTACAATAAAGATACCCTTTCATGGTTGAATACAACTTTTCTCATTGTTACACCAATATTATTTATAGCCTCAACGGCTCTTTGGTTAAGTGTTGATGGTTTTGATATTAACCAATTGTGGTTAGGTGTTGTATTTTATTGTCTTACTGGATTGTCGATTACTGCTGGTTATCATCGTCTCTTTGCTCACCGTTCTTACAAAGCAAATAGCTTAGTTAAATTATTCTTCCTTACTTTTGGAGCGGCAGCTTTTCAAAATTCAATTTTAAAATGGGGAAGTGATCACCGTCTTCATCACAATAAAGTTGATACTGAGGCAGATCCTTATAATATCAATGAAGGTTTCTTCTATGCTCACATGGGTTGGATTCTTTTAAAAGATAACGATACAGTTAAAGAGAAATATGCCAAAGACTTTTACCGTGATCCTTTAGTTCTATGGCAACATAAGTACTATCTGATTATCTCTGCAGTTTTTGGAATCATTATGCCCACAGTTTTAGGTGGCGTTCTCTTTGGTTCTTATCTCGGTGGATTTGCTCTCGGCGCCATGGGAAAAGTTGTTGTTCTTCACCATAGTACTTTCTTTATTAATTCTCTCTGTCACTGTCTAGGATCAAAACCTTATACAGATACCAATACGGCGAAAGATTCTTGGTTTATGGCGCTTTTAACTTTTGGAGAGGGATACCATAACTTTCATCACTACTTTCAAAATGATTATAGAAATGGAATTATGTGGTACCACTTTGATCCAACCAAGTGGCTTATAAATATTTTCGAAAAATTTGGAATGGCATGGGACTTGAAAGTAGTCTCTAGTAAGAAAATTCTCAATGCTAAAATGAATATGAAAGAAATAAGACTCGCTAGAAAATTATCTAAGCAAGATGCTCGTCTAGAAGAATTGCTAGAGTTAAAGAAAAAGGCACTGGCTTCACTTTCAGAGTGGCAAGACTTTAGAGTACTCTATTTAAATAATAAAGCGGAATTTACTCGTGAGAGACTCTCGTCGTTAAAGCAGAAAATTAGAGAATCAAAGAAAGTCTTTCAAACTCATTTTCATGAATGGAATCAATATTTAGATAGTGTTCAAGTTTAATTTGAAAAGTCTTTGTAGGGCGAATATTATTGCCCTACAACCCACCACTTATTTGATCCAAAATTTAGTTCAACCACAAGTCCTTTATCATAAGAGATGCGAGCTGGGAATTCAGAATTTCCAAGCTTAAATGATCCTCTTGCTGGTAGATCAAATAATCCATCAACAACAATTCTTCTATGTACATTCTTGCGTCTTGGACGAGTAGCATCTACATTTGTAAGTTTAGTAAATACTCCTGGTGACATGCTATCTCTTGGTTTTGTGCGACTTGATTTAAACAGCCCACTCATATTCTTACTACGCGCAGCTGCTTGATTTAGAATGAGAGTGAGATGGAATTTCTTCGCTCCAAGAATCTCATCAACTTTAAGTTCTAGTTTAGAACAACCATAACTCTTCATTCCTAATTTCTTTCTAGCAATCTTAGGGATGGAGCTATTCTTTATTAAGCCAACTGAACAAGCTCTTCTTCTAGGTTTCTTACCTTTCTTTGATAAGAGATTATTTTGTCCTTCTACAAGTCTATACTTCCACGACTTGGACTCAATAACTCCAAGGTTCGCTTTACTATGTTTTCTCTTTGCTTCTAAGAAATCTACCAGGTCTTCATCCATTACGTGAACAGAGTCATGCTTCATTCCAAAGACGTGTCCAATTTCATGTAGTACAACGTGCTTGAGAACTTCTACATCTTTTATTTCAGGAGAGGTCCAAACAAAACCAGAGTTTCTATACGTTGTGTGGTTGTATCCTTTTCTAAGTGCCAGACCATAAGCATTTTCAGTGGCCAGGTCTTTATACAGATCGATGAGAGCATTTGATTTTCCAATAAGAAAGACTAGCTCTTCACCCTTTTTACTCTTTTTAAGCTCATTACAACTAACTTCTTTAAAGTTTGAAGTCATTGATCTTTTAAGACCATCTGGAAAAGCTAAATTAGCTCTTCTTCTATTGGCCTTAAGAGGTTTTTCTAACATTGAATATTTATTGAAAAAACTCTTCCATTCAGTGAAAGACTCTCTAATCATTTTAGATGCTTCATACTTATTTACGATTGAATCAGCTCCAACTTTTACACAGTAGGAAACAGTCTTCTCTCCTAGGTACCAAATATTATCTTGTAAGTGATGACTATCTCCACCGTTTCCTGACCAACCACTTCTAAAAAGAGTTCCTAGATCGAAGTTTCTTCTAAGGTTTGTAGTGTCTGGAATATCTAAGAGAATATTTCTAAGGTTTGTGGGATTAAACAAAGTATTTGGATTGGTGATACTCTCTACTCTTTCTTCTTTAACAACTTCTAGAGCTTCCAATGTAGTTGTAATTTTTAAATCACTTACATAAGACGTAGAAGAGCTGGGACTTACAGTCTCAGTGGCGGTTGTTGATAAGGATAAGAGTATAAATAGTAGATTTAGCTTTTTCATAATTCACCATAGCTTATTTAGGGTCTTACAGTAGAAGTTTGTAAAATATTCAATATATTCAGGAGCCTAAGCTCCTGAAATATGTTTCTTACATTCCAAAAAATGTAACTCTTGCTTTCTTTCTAAGGTTGTAACCAAATGAATCTGCATCACCAACTACAACGATTTTCTTGATACATCTTTTTTGACCTTTAAGATCAATCCATCTTGAAGTTTCACCAACTCTAAAATGATCTTTTACGTTAAGAACTTGTTTCGCTCCGTTTTGAAAAGTAACTTTTAATTTATCAATTTGAACATTTTCTGATTTTACTAGTAATTTAATATAACTAACTTTCTTATTAGCTTTACGAGCTCCACATTTAGAAAGTTTAATAACGTTTCTCTCTGTGTTTTCGTGAATGGCCATAGAACCTAGTTTAACTTTTCCATACATTGCACCTCTATTGGCGTTATGATGTCCTCTTCTTTGATGAGCGTTGGCTGAAAGTGAAAGTGTAAGTACTGCAAGTGTAATCATTAATGCTTTCATAAAATTTCTCTCTAGCTGTTACCGAATTGTTTCGATGAAGCAGTTTTATCGGGTATAGGGTTGTTTCTCAACTAATAATAAATTAATTAACTGGTAAAAATTTACTATTAGTGTATAGTGTTCCTATGAAAGCTAATATAACCAAGCACTTAGAGTACCGTGAGATTATTAAAAACTGGGCAAAACAGTTGAAAATTTCACAAAAGAACCTTGCTCAATCTGCGGGAATCCATACTTCTTACTTTTCTAGGGTTATGTCGGATGGAGCAGATTTCTCTGCCACGCAATTGTACCTAATTGGAAAAGACCTAGGCCTACGTGAGTGGGAACTGGATTACTTTCTCCTTCTTGGAGAGTATAGCGCCAGTGGCAACCATTCCCATAAGTCCTTTTTGAAATCCAAAATAGCGGATATTCAGGAGAAGCGCTCTAAGGTGATTAGTGAGATGAAGGACGTAGAGTCTGAATTTTCTGAAGAATACACCAGAGAGTATTATAGAGAGGCCGTGACGGCAAAAATTCATATGTTCCTAACCATTGAGAAGTATCGCAAGAATCCAAGTCTGCTGTGTCAAAAAATTCTCATTCCCGAATTTAAATTACAACTAGAGTTAGAAAAACTTCACTCTCTAGGAATTATCGAAGTTATTGAAGATGAAATAAAACTTATTAAATTCAATGTTCACTTAGATGAGTCCTCAAATATTTCCCCCAATAATCATATCAACTGGCGCTTAGAGTCCATCTCAACTATTCAAAAGAGAACGCCAAGACCCAGTGACTATCATATGTCTGCTGTTTTCTCTACGGATGAAAATGGTAAGATAAAAATTAAAGAGCTGTTTAAGAAATTTATTCTGGACGCTCAAAAAGTTGCTTCGCAGGTTAAAGACCAAGAAGATGTTTTTCATTTGGGTTTTGATTTATATTAAAAGTTCAGTAGAGGGCACAACCTCCCGTGGCTTGAATGATTTCTCTTGAGGGAGACTTCTCCACCCAGAAGACTGCATGATAACCCTCGGCACTTCCTTTTTTAATTGTTGGAATTGAAATATTCAACTTCTCACGACTCAAACTAAATGTTCGGTAATCAAGCACGGCAAAGTTATGATTGAAGAACTTTCCAGCATTTTCCCCTCGTCTTATTTTATGTTTGATACCACTACCAAGTATAGCCATAGAGAGATGAACTCTCTCTTTAGAAGAATTCTTATATTCAATTTCATACTGACCTGAACCTCTTTTTACTTTTAATATGGGTCCAGAATAGTTTTTCGATACTGGAACTTTCCTAGAAAAGTAACTGCGCCACTCTCTGCCATTTAACACAAATCCCGGCGTGTAGACATTGCGACTCTTCCAAGTGCTGGCATAGTTGCGCTGGCGCTGTGTATGTTGCGATTTAGCCAGTACGTCTTTCCAGCCTATATAGTCCCAGTAGTCCACGTGAAATTTAAGCGGGAAGACCTCCTTCCACAGACGTTTGTCACCTTTGAGTGAGTTCATCCATCTATCGGCCGGAGGACAGCTGCTACAGCCCTCTGAGGTATAGAGCTCGATGACCTGAGGCGTGAAGCCAGTAGATTGATAGCTCTCCTCGCAGGAGAGTGAATTTTGAGAGAAGAGAAATAGGAGAATAGTTAGTTTTTTCATAATACTTAGTGTCTTTGGAACTTAGTTTGTTACAGGTTTATAAGTATATATTACACGCTGCGTAGTTTTTATTGACGTAGTGCGTAGTTTTTTGCATTATCCCCCCTGTAATACACACAAATAGGGGATATTTATGAAGTTTACTGCAAAAATTGCAGGGACAGCACTAGTTCTGGCGACTCTAGTAGCACCCATTCAAACAACTCTAATACCACAGGCCAACGCTTCAATTTTTGATTTCCAAGGATTTAACAACTGGAAAACTAAGCAATTACCTGCTGGCGCTCAGAATAAAGTTCTAGGTGTAAGAGTAGAAGACGTTATTAAACATCTTCCAACAATTGCTCCGGGACTTGATCATATAATTGAAAAATTAGTTAAGGATAAGAAAGAGTACTTTGGTGATAAAGGTAAGGTTGATAAAGTTTTAAATATCTTCTTTAATAAGGTTCCACAGTGGAGTGAGTCTAATATTCGTCTCTCACTTACAACTCTTATTAAATATAAAGATGATTCAATTGCTTTTAAAGACATTGAAGTTGAGTACGACTCTAGTGACGTAAAAGAGTTTAGTGTTACTCCTAAGAAGTTCACAGAACTCTCGGCGACAAAACTGTCGATTGATGTGGCCCTTAAATCTAGAAAAATTATCATAAAGGATTTAAATAGCGATATTAAAATGGTCTTCCCATTAGGGGTTGGAAGTTTTGATGAAGCGGTTTTAAATGCTGAGATCTCTCTTTTAACTCCACGTTTTAAAGATGGATATCTTGATAAGAGAACAACTATTAAAAATAGAAAGAAACCAAGATACTTTGCTGGTTTGCCTTTTATCAGAATTTTAAAAGGAAATTCTACAAGTGCTGATTACACAGGAATTGGTTTCCACGCACAACCTTTTCCAGATAAGAACGATTTTATTCGTGCCTTTGATAGTCATGGTTGTATGAGAATGCAAACTCCTGATCTTTGGTCTCTCTACTATATGGTAGCAGAAGGTCCAACTCAGCAATTACCTATCACTGTGAATTACTCTACGAGTGATAAGTCTGAGCATCCTTTTCCAAAGAGAAATAAGCCTTATAAACGAGTGGCGAATTATGGAAGTGTGGCGAAACCAGATTTTTCGATTGACCGCGATAATCTCATTCTCGTTCACAATAACTGGAAAGAGTCGGCACCTGTTGCGAGTTTAGTGGATAGTAGTAGTGATAATTACCACGAAATTTTCAACTACAGTACAGCTGAACACGTACAAGCTAAGTGGAAGAAGACTGAACTTAAGTGTAAGGAGAAGTCTTACGGCAATGAGTCCTACGTGGTTAAGTGGGAAGACTATGCTCCTGAGTTTGATGAAGAAGCTAGTGAGCGATCACGTGAGAAGAAACTTAAACGAGCTAAGAAGAAGTTCAAGAAAGCTAAGAAGAAAATGGATGAGAAAGTTAAGGATATCTATAATAAGTGCATAGAGTCTAATAGAACTGAGAGAACTGTAGGTGACAGACTCTATAGATGGTGGATTCACGGATAAACCTAACATATTTAAATTTCAAGTAAAGGCCCTATCTTAGGGCCTTTTTATTTTCTAATGACAAGATTTCCTCAACATTCATAAAAGTTTATTGGTGCTTTAAGTCTAAAATATTCTTAGATGGAGGCCTTATGTCGTATGTAAAAGTTGTACCAGAAAATGAAGAGTTTCATGTTAAGGCATGCTTTGAGGAAAAGCATGGAGATTTGGTGGCCGAGGCCCACGGTATAAGTTTCTATAGTGGCAAAAGGCTTAGACATAGAACTCCTTATATTCAAATCTCAGAAGTGACCTTTCGTGAGATAGATGACAAACCCTATATTGATTTTACTATTGAGGGGACCCATCTAAACTTTGCTCTAGAGGAAGGTGATGATGATAGTGAATTATTCTACTTGCATATGAAGGAGATGATTCTTGACGAAAGAAAAATTAAAAATTTTCTAAGAGACCGTGTAGAGTTAAAAACCCCTCAGTCTAAGAAAATGTTTGATAATGAATGCATGGCCTGGATTATGGATAATCCTCCTCTCTTATTTTCCGATGAATATGTTCATGGGGCCTTAGTGGGAAGAATGGGACAGGACTTTTCTCATCACGGACATGGAGTGCTCTTTATCACTAGTCGGAGAGTTTTCTTCAATGGCAGAAATCATGTTTACCGAGAAATGGATATTAATGATATCAAATCCTGTCACGTGATTCATAGTGATCCCAAATTCGTAGACTCTAGGGGACGGAAAACTTATAGCATTGAGTTCAATGATAGTGACTATGTAGTTTGCGTACAGTCAGACCTAGAGGGAAAAATAGAATGCTTCTATGATGTATTTCCTGAGAATATTGTGACGGTTGATAGATTTTAAATCAAAAAAAAGCCCTCTTGCGAGGGCCCTTTCAAATGAACGTATTTAATTTATTAGATAATTATCTAATTAGCTTCTTGGTGGTTTGAACCAACAAGTAGGTCTTACACCTGAGTCAAAACCATCAACTCTTGCACAAGTTCCAACAGCGAAGTCTCTGTCACTTACGTCTGTGTAAGCATCTTTCTCACAAAGAGAACCATTGAAGTAAGTGTCTAGACGACATTGTGGAGCTGGGTGATTGTGATTAGTAGCTGATACAGTACTTGTATCAGGAGTATCAAACTTTAGCTCAGTGTCTAAGTTTCTAAGTGCTCTGAAAAGGTTTCCAAGAGAAAGACCTGCCATTGCACCTCTTTGACAAATAAGTTGTTCAGAATCGCTTGTGAAGTTCTTTTGACAGTTTTCAACAACGATTGAAGGAATAGTCATAGTTGCAAGAATAGTTGCATTGTCATCATTTTCCATGAACTTTCTTAAACATTTTGAAGTTGCGAAGTAGTCAGACTGACCTTCGTTTGATGCCCATGAAGAACCAAACCAAGATTTCTTCTTAGGTTGTCCACCAATGTGGTGACCTAGTTCGTGACATACAACAGTTGCAAATCCGTCTACAGTAATAGCTTCGTGTCTTGCAAGACCACCAAACATAGAAACTTTCCAAGTACTACCTTGTTGTTGAGCGTAAGCATTAACAGTTCCGTCGTCCCATTTTCTCTCTATAAGAAGTCTCTTACCTCTTTCAGCGATGATTGGTGCGTAGATCTCTTCTACTTTATCAATAGTTGCGTTGAATTGTGCTTTAGTCATACCGTTAGCAGCTTTTACATTTGATGGAATGTAGAGCGAGTTATCTTCAACAATTCCACCCTGACCGTGCTGGTCACAAGCGATAGATTGAGCACTGAAGATGAGCATGGCAACAGCTGTTGCTAGAAATCCTTTTCTCATATTATGTTCCTCCATGAAACAATATCGATTATTTTAAAATCTTGTTATACTAGTGTTAAGTTTCGGTTATGTTTTGTAAAATGGTTTTTCCTTACATGGTTTAAATGTAAGAAACTGTTAGTTCTAACGTCTTAAGTGTGGAGAATCTGTGAAAAAAATCGTCTTTTTCGTACCTAAAAGTCATGGAGATAATGTCAGAAATGCCATGTTTGCGGCCGGTGCTGGCAAGATTGGCAACTACGAATGTTGCTCATTTGAGACACTCGGCGTTGGTCAATTTAAGCCAATAGAAGGCAGTTCGGCCTTTGTGGGTGAAGTGGGAAAACTAGAAACTGTTTCGGAACTGAAGATAGAAATGGTTTGTGAAAAAAAAATTATTCAGCAAGTCATTGACGCGATGAAGGATGCTCATCCTTATGAGACCGTGGCCTATGAAGTTTATTCCATTGAGCAATATTAAATGACCAAATTCCTTTTTGGTCATGCTTGAAATTATTCTAAGTTATTCTAAGGTTCCACATTCACCTAGGTGAACAAACTTAGCCCCAGAGCCATTCATGAAACATGTGTTTGAATAAGTTCTCTCTTCTTCTCCGTTGGCTGCGCAAACTGGCATATAGACTTCGGGACAGAATATTGGCCTTACAGTTTTAAAACATGAGTCCACATTGATGAGTGAGTAAGTGTCTGAGCCTCCAAAAGTATCTTCCACAATAGTGAAGATCCCGCTCGCACATTCTTGTGCTCCGGCCACTAAACTTGTGAGTTGATAAGTTTCATGGGCCGTCACTAATCTCTTGTTGATAAGTTTTCCCTCTACTCGCTCGGCGACATTTCCTAGTGCTGCTGTTGCGCTTAGGACGAGTGCTACTAGTACAATTAATTTCTTCATTTTTGATTCTCCTTATAAAGGTTTTAGTGAGCAAAGATTCTGTTTTCTCTGCTGATTCAAGGATCAATATTGCAACGGCCGTGCCAAGGGATATTTTATAATAGTTAGTAATTACAGGTGATTAGTTGTCTTTTTTCGAGGTTCCGTTCTATTTTAGGAATTTCTGTACCGGAAATGTGTGCGTAAGTTTTGCGTAAGTCGTCGTTCTATGTTAAGCTTGCACCATGTCAAAAAAGGTCGAAATTTCTTATTTCACGGGGCAAGTCTCCTGTGGTTTTCCAAGTCCCGCGGATGATTATCTAGAGAAGAAACTCTCGCTGGATGAACATCTGGTGAGAAGACCCACTTCAACTTTCTTTGTGAAGGCGGAGGGGGAGAGTATGATGCCGGTTATTCGCTCAGGGGATCTCCTGGTGATTGATCGCGCGCAGACGGTGAAAAATGGCGATATCATTCTCGCCATCATTGATGGAGAGTTCACGGTGAAGCGTTTCTTAAGAAGTGGTGGCGCCATTCATCTGCTGCCTGAAAATCACGTCTACCCACCCATTGAAATTAAAGAAGAGGACCGCTTTGAGTTGTGGGGTGTGGTGATGCACATAATTCATTCTCCCCACCTGTAGCTCAGTAGTTTCTGATAGGTATCATGATGAAGAAGAAAACAATCTTTGCCCTAGTCGATTGCAATACTTACTACGTCTCCTGTGAGCGCGTGTTCAATCCAAAGCTTGAAAATATTCCGGTGATTATTCTCTCCAACAATGATGGCTGCGCCGTGGCCCTTTCTAAAGAAGCGAAGAACTTAGGTATTAAGAGAGGGGACCCCTTTTTTAAAGTGGAAAAATTACTTAAGAAAGGCAAGGGAGTGGCGCTCTCTTCTAACTACTCTCTCTACGGAGATCTCTCCAACAGAATTATGGAGACCCTAGAAGGACTGTGTCCACAAATGGAAATTTACTCCATTGATGAGGCCTTCTTAAACCTCTCTGGCCTTGAGCATTTGGGGCTTGATGAATACGCTAGATTTATCAAAGATAAGGTGAGACGCGATGTGGGGATCCCTGTGAGTGTGGGAATTGCCTACACTAAGGTTTTGGCGAAGGTCGCCAACTGGCACGCCAAGAAGTCTACTAAGGCGGAGGGCGTCCTAGACTTAACCGATGAGCGCTACTTAGATGAGGCGCTTAGAAGAATTCCCGTGGGAGAAATTTGGGGCGTGGGTCGCAGAAGTGCTGAGAAATTAAAATTGATGGGAATTCATACGGGACTAGATCTGAGAGACTATCCCAATGAGAGATTGATTCTAAAAGTGTTAACTAAGACGGGTCGCCAAGTGCAGGATGAGTTGCGGGGGATTAATTGTTTTGAAATTGAAACCACTGCGAATATAAAAAAACAAATCATCTCTTCTAAATCTTTTGGGCATGGAGTGAGCGATAAGTTTGAAGTGCGCGAGGCCCTCGCCAGTTACGTCTCCCGCGCCAGTGAGAAATTGCGCGGCCAGGGCAGCTCGTGCAGAACTCTGAGCATCTGGCTCACCACTAATCCCTTTTCTAAAACACCACAGTACTTTAATGAGCATAGTGCAAAATTTCTAAGTCCCACCAGTGACACTAGAAGACTGATCAAAGAGGCCTTCTCGCTACTAGATGAAATTTTTAGAGAGGGTTTTATCTATAAGAAGGTGGGAGTGTCCCTAAGTTCTCTGGCGGAGAAGGAGATGGGACAGCTCAATTTCTTTGAGAAGTCGGACGATCCAAAGAGTGAGAGTCTCATGAAGGTTATTGATGCTATTAATCAGCGCGAAGGGCGCGAGACCATAAAACCTCTCGCCTGCGGGGTGAATCCCATGTGGAAGATGATGTGCAAGAAAAAGAGTGCCCACTTCACCTCTAGGTGGAGCGAGATTCTCTGTATTGATATTGATAAAAAAGTGGGTTAGTGGTGACGAAAGGAAGCGAGCACATCAAGGAGTTCTTTCTTGCGCACAGGTTTTGAAAGCACATAGGACATGCCAGCATCTAGGCATCTCTTGCGATCCTCTTTAAAAACATTGGCAGTAATGGCAATGATGGGAGGTGACTTTTCTTTGAGAGACGAAATAATTTTCTCTGTGGCGGTGATGCCATCCATGACCGGCATTTGTATATCCATTAAAATGAGATCAAAAGAATTTAACTTGGTTTGCTCTAGGGCCTGCAATCCATTGTCTACTAGCGTGTATTCCACCCCAAGGGACTTGAGCATAAGGGAGATAACTTTTTGATTGATAGAGTTATCTTCCGCTACTAGAACTTTTAAATTAATTTTATCAGGCACAGGGAGAGCTTTGTCGCTCATATTAATCTCATTAACTTTTTCTATGGAAACTTGTCTGTAGTGAATGAAGAATTTAAAAGAAGAACCTTCCTCGTAAGTTGACTTAACACTTAAATCCCCCCCCATTAATTCACACAGAGTCTTACTTATAGTGAGTCCAAGGCCTGAGCCACCAAACCTTCTGGTGATAGAATTATCTGCCTGTGAGAAGGGAATAAAGAGTTTCTCTAGGTTTTCTTCTCTGATTCCTATTCCTGTGTCAATAATTTCAAACTCTAGAGTGTTCTGGGATGGTCCATTTCTCACAAATAATTCAATGCCTCCATGTTCTGTGAACTTAACAGAATTACTAATGAGGTTGGAAATAATTTGTCTAAGTCGTGTGCGATCACAACTAATACAATCAGGAAGGTTATCTTCACTATTGATATTAAAAGAGAGCCCTTTTTCTAGAATAATAGAAACAAAGGGAAGCGAGAGGTTGTTAACAAACTCATGGAGATTAATGACATGATCTTCAAGTTCTATTTTATTGGCCTCAATTTTACTAAAATCTAAAATATCGTGAATGATCTCCATCAGTGCTATTCCACTGTGATCAATGGAATTGATGTAAACTTGCTGGTCTTTAGTGAGACTCGTTTCTTTTAAGATATCGATCATTCCGATGATGCCATTCATGGGAGTGCGAATTTCGTGGGACATACTCGCTAGAAAATCAGATTTTGCCTTGTTAGAAGTATTAGCACTCGTTGCTGCTTCTTCGGCAATCTTTGTTCTAAGGTCTACCTCTTTGGTAATTTTTAATCTCTGATTAAAGGTGAGATTAATCAGTGTGGAAATGAGAGCACAAATAATGAGAGCAATGGCCGCCCAGAGCGTGGGGCTAAGAGCAGCTAGATCAGTAATAAGAGTGTGAGTTGGTGACCATACAAGAGTCCAGGTACGTGAGGAAACATCTACAGATCTTATAAGTGCTGTATTTCCGTTACCTTCTGCAAGGTTTGCTTGGTAAATGAGGTCTACTGCAGATGTGCTGTCGCCATCATAAATCATTAAGGAAACATGTTTAGAAATAATTGATTCTCTTAGCAACATATTGAGCATGTCAGTAACTTTATACACTCCCAGAGTGACTCCAGTATTTATGCCCGCCTTATCAAAGTAGGGGTGAATCAGTAACATTCCCGCCTGAGAAGTCCTATCTTGCACTAAGTTGATTTTGGGGGTAGCCTGAAAAGTCTTTGTGGCAATAGCCTTTTCAATAGTGAGTCTTCTCTTTTCATTACTGGCCAGATCAAAGCCAAAGGCCTTTATATTTTCAAAGAAGGGTTCCACGTAGTAGACAGGAAAGTAGAAGGGTCTATCTTCTACGGGGACAATTTCACCTTCTATGGACTTTTCATAGAAGAAGAATTTCCCATGACCAAGAGAGCTCATTTCTTTTTCAAAGCTGCGTTTTTGTTTTAGAGAAACTTTTGGAATCCACTCCAGTGCTTGAATATAGGGATGGCGCTCAAGAGTTAGGGTAAGAAAAGTATTAAACTCTTCTCTAGTAACTAACTCTGAGGAAGCAAAGAGACCTTCCATGGAGAGGAGAATTTCTTCGTTGGCTTTAAGTGTGGAGAGTAGAAGATGTTCTAGAAAAGTGGCCCTAGATTCCACTTCATTCTCTATTAAACCTTTCTGATGTCGACTCGCCCCAAGGAACACAAGGGTTGTTAAAATCAGACAAGTAAAAATGAGGTAAAGGGGCAGTTTCTTATTCATAGATACCATTTTATGAGGGCTTAGCGCTATGAGCGACATAATTTTTAAGTAAGTTTAAGATACTTAAGGTTCTATGATAAAATATGACTTAAGTAAAATACAAGAAAAGAGATTTCAAAAGGTTAGTTAAGTGAAATTCATTCTAGTTATAATATTTTCCCTTAGTACCTACGGACAAACGCCCAAAGAATTGTCCGAGCTCTTAAATGCCAACCTCTTTAAAAAATACGAGAAGATGTTTGAGAGTATGTTAGACGACATGGAGAAGTTGGATAATAAACAACTCAACTACTACAATGGCGCCTTTGAAAAGAATCTGCTCAAACAGTTTCAGAACTTTGGTATGCAGTATCAGTCGTATAAGTGGAAAGAGAACTCAAAGGAGAGAATACTTGAAATCTCCGGCAAGATGATTGAGGACGAGAAGGCAAATATAGAAATCAAAGATGGTGAGATTAAAATCAAGGCCACTTTTGAAGAAGTGAAAACTATAGGTAAGTCTAAGTCTCGCTCGCTGCGATACTTGTCATTACAAATTCAAATTCCCAAAGACTGCGATGAGACCAGTGTGCGTTTTGAAAATAAAAAAAAGAATTTCCAAATGATTTTTAAAAAAATCAAAGATAGTAAAAATAAATTGAGCAATAAACCTCTGCGTTCTCCTTTGAAGAAACAAATTGGCGCTCCGACTATTTAACCCGGAATTATGATACTCATGTAAATCGATTCTCTATCGAGAGGGTTTTGATAGGAGTGTTGCACGTCTCCTGGGAAAGCTAGCAGATCATCTTCATACACATGGAACTTTTCGCCGTTTAAGCGCACAACCACCTCACCAGAAATCACTGTCATATACTCATGAGTTCCACCTAAGTGCGGTGTTCCTCTAAAAGTATGTAGCGGAGCAAGAGTTACCCGGTCAATATCCATGCCTTTAATTTTTTCTGGAAGAAGTTTTGAAATTGAAGTTCCGCCTTTAACTTCAAGAGGAAGATCACTCTTCTTTATCAAAACACTAGCGGCGCGCAGCGGGCTGACTAGGAGATCAATACTTACGTTGAGAGCTCCTGCGAGTTTAATAACGTTGGAGAGTGAGGGGTTACTCTCACCGGATTCAATATTTGTAAGTGTGGTACGGGGAATTTTTGCCAGTTGCGAGAGGTGCTTCTGGGTGAAATTTCTCTTGGCGCGCAGTGCCTTAACGTTTTCAGAGATGTGGGTGTTAAAGGCGCTAACGTCAATGGTAGGACTCGTTTCACTTTTCAAAATGCTTTCCTGTGTCAATATATGGACCAAAATACTAAGGAATTATGTTTCCTGGTGGGCATAATGTCAATATATGGACATTTAGCTGTTCTTAAATTGAGCTTTAGACGATTATGTTCCTAGAATATTGAAACTGATAAATTCAAAGGAGGCCAATGATGGCACATGAACTACCAAAACTTCCATGGGCGGACACCGCTCTTGAACCACACATTTCTGCTGAAACTTTAAGCTTTCACTACGGTAAGCACCACAACGCTTACGTAACTAAGTTAAACGCTGCAATTCCAGGGACTGAGTTTGAATCAATGTCTCTTGAAGATACTATTATGAAGTCTGAAGGCGGACTTTTTAATAACGCTGCTCAAGTTTGGAATCACACTTTCTACTGGAACTGTCTAGCTCCAAAAGCTGGTGGAGCCGCTACAGGTGCCATCGCTGATAAGATCAATGCAAAATGGGGATCATTTGATAAATTCAAAGATGATTTCTCTAATGCAGCTGCTACGAACTTTGGTTCTGGTTGGACTTGGCTTGTTGAAAATAAAGGTGAAGTTGAAATCTTTAATACTTCAAATGCTGATATTCCAATGAAGCACGGAATGAAAGCTCTCATGACAATTGATGTTTGGGAACACGCTTACTATGTGGACTACAGAAATGCTCGTCCTAAGTATATCGAAGGTTTCTGGAATCTTGTTAATTGGGACTTTGTTAATTCAAATCTTTAATTCTTTAAGAAGAGAGGGTCGCGATTGCGGCCCTTTTTTTTCCTAAAATTCTCAGCTAGTAGCGACTATTTAATCTAATGTAGTTATCTTTGAATTTTAAAATTTCAGGTTCTTTTTGAAGTTCAAAAGATATATCTCCATAGCTTAGAGCGGTAATTTTGAGCGCTCTAAGAACGTATGTTTTATCCTCTGTATATTTCTTAGATAAACCTTTTAAAGGGTGAATTGATATAGCTTTAAGTTTCTTGTTCCGTCTTTGTAACTCAAAATTAGAAATACTCCTTGCGATCGATGTCATTTCCCAGCCCATGTACATGGCCTCAACTACTTCTTTATCCGATCGAAGTTTTTTCGATACCTGTGGCATAAAATAGGGGGCCATTTTTAAGACGGTGAGTAAGGCCTCTTTGTTATGACTTATGATTTGAGGTAGGTCTTTATTTAAAATCCTTCGCATGCGAGCATTACTTTTTAGCATTGAGATAAAATCTTGAATAATGACTTGTTCCAAATCACTTCGTTTGGATTTAAAAGGTTCTGTATTTAGTAATTTCTTACTTATGAATTGTATATATAAGGGATTTGTTTCTACTGCTAATTCCATAATCTTTTTGTCATTGTAGAATTTTGAAGAAACAAGTTTTAATGAATTTTTTGCTCTTCTTTGTCTTCTTGAACCACGCTTTGGTAATTTTACTTTTTCAAGGAAAGTTTTTATGGCCAAATAGTTTAGTTTCTTATCATTTCTAAGGTCTATATTGCTAGAGTTAAGAAGGTTTGAAGGATCTGCTTTGATCGCCTTAGTAAGTAACTTCTTATTACCTCTTATTTTTTCACTTAAGTATTTAAATGAATTTGGCTGTTTTGATATGACAGTTTTTCCAAATGCAAGGTCATTTGTAATTTCTTCTGAGAACCTATTTAAGTATTGATATAGGTTAGAGGTTGAACCAAAAATAATCGCCATTTCCTTATCATCTCTATAGTGCTTAAGCTCCTTAGTTATAATGCCTGAAGGTATTTCATTTTTAACACTTAAATTAATAAAGTAGGCCCTGTGATCTTTAAGAACTTTCTTTTTTTTCTCTATAACAAGAAGATTTTTTTCCAACTGAAAAGGAATATTTCGAGCAGAGGCAGGGTCTTTTTCAATCGTTGAAATTAATAGCTCGATATCTTTTTCGAATATGCTTGTATCAAATACTGTATGAGAGATTTCTTAGGTTTGGTATGATGATCATCTTTAAGAAGTTTCGAGTAGTCCCATTTTGATAGGGCCATTTTAAATATATCTTTATCAGAAGTTAAAGAACCTTTTAAGTATTGAATGTTCGAAGGGAAAGCTTTTATTGCGATCATTGCCAATTTCTTGTCATTCTTATGTTCTCTACTTATTGCTCTATAAGCATGTTTTGAATTGGTAAGAACAAAAGTTAGAGCTTCAGAATTCTTTTGTATTGAAATGGGAAGTCGCTTTAGAGAGTTATGCTTAATAAATTCTTTTGCAGCCTCTGTCGTTACGATTGCATCGCTAGGTAACATGTTTCCAAATCTTGGATCTGTCTTACTTAGAAATGTCGTAAACTTTTCGTGTCTTAAGATTTTTACTGGGATTGTATATAAGCTTTTTTCTTTAAGTGATGGGCGTCTTAAGTTCTTATAAGCTTCGATATATGGTTTCATTTCGTCTTCAATAGATTTATTTTTTTTATAAACTGCATCGGTATAGTGTTTGCTGTTGCGTAGTTTTACCGTTGCATAAGTATCAGGACTGTCCAGTAGGTTTACTAGGTCTTCTACAAACTTTTGAGTATAGATAAAGTCGTCTGGTATTTTACTCATTAATTCTGGATTAGTTTTGAACACTTTTAGTAAGAGCTCTTCTGTGATCAATTTCTTGGGTAATGTTTTAAAGAGTTCGGGATTTTTTGAAATGTCATAAGCTAGAATAATTGAATTACCCTCATACTTATCGATAATTTCTTTCTCTTCTTGGTACTTCGCAAACCTTTTGGCAAATTCAAAATTACCTAGATCAAATTTGGTTACTGATTGTATTTTGTTAAAACTATCTGAATATTCAAATTTAAACATAAAGCTCATAGATAACAATGCAAGCAAGGAAATAAAAAATGGAACGTAGGCAACAGGAACATCTCTATTTTCTAATTTAGATCTTCTATTGATCACTTCAGTTTTTGCTAGAATATCATGCAGTGATTTCTTGTCATGTCTAAATATTGCTAAGATATATCCAAAGAAAAAAATAGAAGACAATGGTCTCGCTATAACTTCTCTAAAAAAGACTCTAAAGGTTGAGGGTAAGTGCTGCGTTTCAGTAGATACAACCTGAAGTCCAAGTGCTGACTTACCTAAGGTTGCTCCTGTAAAATGATACATTACTGCAGTGTAAGTAAACCAGACTGCAGAAAATAAAATAAACTTGGGGTAATAAAAATATCTTTCACTTATTCCAATAGTTGCAAATAAGGCCTCCGCAAAATTTAAAACAAGTAGGGTGGGAATACCAATTAAGGTAAAATCTATAAGAAGGGCCAGGGATCTTGGAATATATCCCGCGGTGGCATCAGTTCTCTTTGCTAGTCTTGTTGTGTTAATTATTATCTTTTCGCTCATACAACCTTTTCGGTCATATACTCTTAGGAATTAAATAAAATTTACATATGTAGTCTGTTAAAGGTCTTTGAGGGGGTGTTGTTGGAGAAATCTTGAAGGATGGTGGGGGAGTATACAATTTTTATATCACAGAAATATTCACATTAGGCACTTCATATCTTTTAGTGTTACACAATTTTAAGGTAATTAGGTCTTAAATCTTTCAAAGAGAAATAACAAATAAAGTATGTGAATGAGTAGAATCAAGCTGAATATCTTGACCTGATTTTTGCAAAAGCTTCTTTGAAATAGCAAGACCTAATCCAGATCCTCCATAGTTTTTCTTAGTCGTAAAATTAACATCAAAAACCTTATCTGCAATGTCTTTTGGAATTCCTAAACCACAATCTCGAATTAATAAGCTATTACCGATATCATTAAGTTCAATCTCAATCCATGGCTCATCATATTCTGAAATGGCCTCTACAGCGTTCCCCAGTAGGTTCACTAAGCAGAGAGTGAAGGCAACACTATTACATGTAATATATCTTTCTTCATCAATATTAACTCTTAGTTTAATCCTGGCCTTACTGATCTTATCTTGAACGATCTCAACAGCTTCATTTACTAGATTTATGAGTTTAGTATCACTTGTCGTAATATCAGTATTGTTTTTAAAGAGGTCCATATAAAGTGCTGTGACTTCAGATGTTTGATTAATATATTTTTGGGCCTTTAGGATATGTTTCTCTTTATCATCTCTAGAGAGGGCCTTTTTTAAGGAATATTTGATAATCATGAGATAATTTTTAATGTCGTGAGATATACTGGCAGCAGCAAATCCAAATTGAGCAGTTTTAGTTAGCTCATCTACCTGGTATTCTAGTTTGTTAATTTTTTTGTGAGACATCTTTTGATAGTGGAGATTTAAGCGTACAGCTTCAAAGGCATTACCTAGATAATATAGAGGAATTAAGCCTCCTGTGAGTTCTAGTCCTAAGGCGCTATCATTAATCACACAAATAACTGTAACTAGCACCCCATATTGAAGAAGTCTTTCTTTGACTTTCCTGTGGCTTAGTTCTCTCCAGATTATGACACTAGAATAAAAGACTATCACTGCACCAACGATCCCTAAAGCAAGACCATAGTAGTTTGGAGAAATCGATAGACTCATCGCTTTTGAGAATAATGTAAATGACTTATTAGTTTCTTCAAATAGAAAATTCTTGCCAAGGAAAATGGTACTGATTGTGTTTATACTGTGTGCAGTAGTTAGAAATAAACTATATACCTTAGATATTTTTAATAACCTTATTTCATAACCTAGGTATGCTTCGATAGCTCGTAGATAACAATAGTATGAGCTATAGGCCATAATCCAAAAGACACCTAAAAGGATATTTGAACTTTCCTGAGTGAAGAAATGAGTATTCAATGAGAATACAAAACAATACATCGCCGTTGATAGGCACATTAGAGAATGCCAAATTGAATTTTTGATTAGGTGACTATAGTAGTTATAGATACTCGAAAAAAATTGGTACACAAAGAAGGACAGTACAAAGCAAGTTAGGTATCTTGTTATAAAAATAAAAGTTTCTAAGTGCATTATTAATTATCCAAAAGTAACGACAATCTGTTCTACATTAAGTTTCAATTGTTTCGCAATTCTTAATTATATCATAATTACTCAGGACTTTATGATGACTGAATATTCATTTACAGTAGGAGGAGTAAGAAAAATATCTGCTTTTTTGTTCTCTTCATTGATTTGAATGGCCTGTGGATCAGAGCTAAACGTGGCCATCTCTTGCTCATTTTTCCACTGACTTATAAAAACGTACTCGGTATTACTGCTATCTTTTGGTCGGCAAATTTGAAAACTATTACATCCATTCTTTTTTGCTACCTCACATAGTTTTTCCATAGACTTTTCAAAGATAGATATACATTCAGGCCTTATGGTTATGTTTATAATGAAAGTATGCATGTGACCTCGCAATTAGATTGAATTAACCAATTATAAAATACGGCGTAATTTAAGTAAAGTTCGTTAGAAAGTACCCCTTTAAATACAACAAGAGTGTTCCTTATATGAAACAAGTCCTTCTTGATCGACTCAAGCTCTTGGTTTTATTCACTAGGGAATTGGCATCATCTTTGCTTTGTAAGTGGAAAAAGAGGGAGATTATGAAAAAACTTTATTTTACATTCATTTTATTTTTATTCACTTTGAACATTAATGCTGGAGAAGTTTCCCATGTGGAAGTCTCTCATGTGCGGGGTCCTAGTTTTTCTAGATGTCTCTTTGTCGATCCACAGGAAACATACGCAGTTGTTAACTTCTATTGGCAATATGATTCAGAAGATTTTTCAGCAAAAGAGTACATGGTTTCTCTTACGGAAAATGGTAGGGATGTTGAGATTATGAATCTTAGTGTTCCATCTCTAATCGTTAGGGTAGATCAAGACACTATCAACATGAGAAATACACAGAGAGGATCTCTAACTGGAACTTTTAGACTAAAGGCCGGGGAAGTATGTTCAGTTCTTGGTGATGATGTTGATGTAGAGAATTTCAAAAGTAAGTATGACTTAGTGATTGAACGAATTTTGTAATTAGCTTATATATTGAGAGAAGGTGTAATGGATGGGGCGTAATTCGTCCTATCCTTTTTTAAGTGTGATAAGTATTGGTTAAATACGGTTCTCTTGAAACCTTCATTAGTCTCCTCTTATAACTCTACAGTATAGTCCTTACTAAAATACCTCTAACTCTATTTGTAGACTTTCCTAAATCTATCTAGATAGGAACTTTTCCTCAATTATGGAAGGAATTCCTCCTCACTTAGTATCTGTTGCGCCGCAAACATACTGTTTTTACTCCGTGCCAGTTTTGGCCCAGTTCGTGCTTTATATAAAAGTAACTAACTAAGATTCACTAACGAATCAAAAAATTACGGAGAAACACAATGAAAAAATTAATGACACTAATCGCACTTGCAGCAACTTTTTCAACTTTAGGTGCACAAATTGAAGGTAAGAAAATTGAAGTCTCAATGGAGAACGTTGAAACACTAGAGCAGATGCTAAAGACTGGTAACAAGTTCTACGGCGGATGGGAATGTGAAGCACAGGCCATTGATGGTTCAGGTGGTGTAGGACAAGCTAGATCACGTGCTCAGGCCGCTAGAATGGCTGTAAATTTCTGTAGAAATTACTCTTACGAGCCATTCAGCTGTAGAGTTTTTTCTTGTTACAGACTGTAGTAAGAACAATTTAATACTAAAATAAATTAAATATAAATAAGGAGCGTGTAAAACTGCTCCTTTTTTTGTAATTAAAATGGAGAAATGAATTATGAATATTAGAATATTATTACCAGCGCTAGCTGCTTTATCGCCTCTTGTGAATGGATTAGAGCTTAATGGAGTTCAAGGTGAGTATGTATCCAGTATAAGAGTTCAAGCTAAGGTTGAGAACAGCTCAACTTCAATAAGTACTGAAGATACTGATCAAAAAAAGCTAATTTTGAATTATCTGAAAATTGCTAAAGAAAATCAAGAGTGCGCATTTATCGAAGTAAGAAGTTTAGTAGAACTAAACAAGGAGCAGCTTATACAGGAGAAATTATCTGAAATCATTCAGGCCTATGAAGACATTGCTCTACATCCTGTAACGCTTGCAGAGTTTAAAATATCTAATCTATATTTGAAAAGGCAATATGTATTCGATGAATTAGATGCAGGAAGTGGAAATCTTGAGAGCATACTTGAAAGTGGTGGAGCTCATATTAGAAGTAAATACTCTATTCATATTGAGACAGCAAATCAAAATCCAAAGTCTAACTACTACCAAAGAATAGATCAAGAGGGATATATAATACCGAATGGGAAGAAATGTTACTTTGCCAGTAATGAATCAATTCTAGTGGCAATAGGAAATATACTGAAGCAGTACAAGTCTGATTTGTTAGAGGGTGAGGAGTCGAATCAATTGTTTAATGATGAATTAGATGATTCGAATATTAAAAGATTAAACTTTTAGTTCATGACATAAGTGGCCCTTTTTATATTGGGCCACTCTTATAACTCTAGTTATTACTTACAATATTAGAACAGAAATAATTAATAGAAGTACTTTCCGAATTGAGTGGGCATAATTCACTGGAAATTGGATTGTTATCACCCTCTATATCTCCAGTGTCTATAATCCTTAGTAGAGGAGTAGCATCGACAATATTATTATTACTAAAGTTAAAATATCCAAGATCCAGTCCAACAAATGCATCAAGGCTGTTTAAGTTCTGGTTAGAAACGTCTAAGTCTGATAGTTCAGGGAGCATATGAAGAACATCGTAGTTTGTAACTAGTGTATTACTTAGTGTTAGATTTGATAGATTTTCTAGAGAACTTAACGAGGCAATATTCTTAATGGGATTGCCTGAGAGTCCAAGTGTCCAGATTATAATGGATTCACTTAAAGGTCCTATTTCTTCAATAACATTATTACTTAAGTTCACAGAGGTTAAGGGCAGCTTATATAGTGGCATAATGTCTCTTACATTATTATTATCAAGGTAAAGTAGAGATAAGTTTCTTAGTTTTGCAAGTGATTCAATACTTGAAATATTATTCTTACTAAGATTTAGAAATTTTAAAGAAGGTATATTTAATTGTGTAATATCAGAAATATCATTCTCACTTAATTGAAGAACTTCTAGTTGGCTGAGTTTATTCAAATCGATTAAATCACTGATCTTATTTTTATTAGCAGAAAGTGTTCTAAGAGTTACAAAGTTAGCGATAGGAGAAAAATCTGTTATTTCATTATCATTTATACTTAGTAGTTGTAGGAATGATAAATCCTCTAGAATTTTAAGTGAAGATAGATTTGTCGATGATAGATTTATGGAAGTTAAGTATGGATTTAATTTAAAATTAATCCATTTACTTATAGGATTAGTAGAAGCATCTAAAGATGTCAGATTTTCTAATTTTTCAATAGCAGTGATGTCTATGACATTGTTTTCTGATAAATCTAATACCTTTAGATACTGTAAGTTTTCTAATGTTGAGATGTCATTAATTTTATTTCCATTTATTCTAAGATCTCTTAAATATCTAAGGTTTTTTAATGGAGTAATGTCTTCGATATTGTTAAAGGATAAATTAATAGAAAGTAGCCATACGAGATCTTTTAATGGAGAGAGGTCTGTTAGAATTGGTTTGTCACACTTTGTCATATTTTGATTGATGATCTCCGAAGAGAATCCTATTTCGGGAGAAAAAACTTTTACACAAGAAAAAGAAAAGATCCTGAGGTTTTGCATGTACTTAAGAGCTTCAATATTATTAATCTTATTATTTCCATCTAACGATAAGGTCTTTAAGTTTGCTAGTGGCATTAAGGGAGTAATGTTAGAAATATCTTGGTAATTTAAAGTGAGTTCCTCAAGTCTAGTTAAGTTCACTAAAGGCATAATGTTCGTTATGGCCGGTATTGATTCACTTTTTGGAATTGCAGATCTTGAAATATCTAGCATTTTTAATTTCTTTAGATTTGTAAGTGGTGATATGTCACTAATTAGATTATTTGAAAGTGAAAGGTGTTTTAATTTTGTTAGATTACTTAGTGGTGAAATATTTTTAACGCTATGACCACGCAAGTATAGCTCTTTTAGGTTCGTAAATTCTCTTAGTACACTTATATCTGTTAAAAACGTCCAATTTATAGAAGAACCATCTGAGTACTCTTCTCCTGTTGGTAGTTTCGCAATTGCTGATAATGATTCAAGTTTATTTAAGCCTGACAGGTAGTTAAGATCCTCTCCAAAGACATCACTTGAAATATCTAAACTTATTAATTCCTTTAATTTGTTAACTCCTTTTATTTCATAATACCCATTACCGGATAGATCTAAAACTTTAAGAGTCTTGATATTAAAAACTGGAGATAAATCTCTTTCTGAATAAAGTCCTGATTGAAATCTTCTCCATCCACTTCTTGAACCTATTCTAGAAATTTTTCCTATACTGAGCTGCTTTAGTTTTAGATCTTTAATTGGAGAAAAATCTTTAACTGGAACAAGCTTTAATTGAAGTCCTTCAAGTTTAGTTAACGTTTTTAATGATGAGATATTATTAATAAATTGAAAGTTTAAATTTAGATAAGTTAAATAAGTAAAGTTACTTAGAGCTGAAATATCTTCTAGTTCTGATGAGTAGCAATCTGGTAATTCTAAATTTAATATGTCTTGAGGATTCTTTATCAGTGAATTTAATTCGCTTTGATCAAATAAATCGGAACATTCATAAGAAAAACTTCTAAGTTCTTTTAGGTTTGAAATAAAGTTTAAACTCTTAATTCCTTTTAAACCATCTATTACTAAACCTCTTAGAGAAGTGAGTTCCCCGATCACAGTGGGATCTAAGGCCTGAATCCCTGTCAGGTCCAAATTTGTCAAGTTTGGAAGCTCTAGGAGAGGACTTAGATCAACAGGTGGCATATATGATTTTGAGAAATTCGCAATTTGTAGGCTATTAAGTAATTTGAGGTTCTGCAATTGATTAAGATCGATAGCAAAGTTGCCTAGAAGGTGTATTCTTTTAAGCTTTGTTAAGTCTGAAAAAGGAAAAAACGTGGTTATCATTGTTGGAATGTTTATTTCTTCAAGAAGGGCCAGTTTTTCTGCTGCTTTTGTACAGTCTCTTTCCTGTGTAAACATTGTAATAGATTTAACAGTCTCCATATGAAAAGGTGGGTAGTTGTTTATATTTTCGCAGAAGTGTTTATAAGCCGATCCAGGAGTTTGTATCATCTGCGCGCTTGTTGCGGCTGATAGATAAACAACGAATATAAAAATCAACTTCTTTATATTGAAAAGCATACTAACGACTCCTAAAATTTTGAATCATCACATTACCAAAAAGCTGGATCGGATCATAACTAAATGAATTTTTTTCATAAAATAAGGACTTTTTCCCGTACTAGGGGAGAATGTCTACCCATCTACTCCTTCCCGTTGTTCTAAGTTGTTGATTTTCTTACGTGCCAACTTTGGCCCCTATCGTGCTTTATATAAAAGTAACTAACAAAGATTCACTAACGAATCATCAAATTTACGGAGATACAAAATGAAAAAACTAATGACACTAATCGCACTTGCAGCAACTTTTTCAACTTTCGGTGCACAAATAGAAGGTAAGAAAATCGAGATTTCAATGGAGAATGTTGAAACACTAGAACAAATGTTAAAGACTGGTAACAAGTTCTATGGTGGTTGGGAATGTGAAGCCCAGGCCATTGATGGTTCAGGTGGTGTAGGACAAGCTAGATCACGTGCTCAGGCCGCTAGAATGGCAGTTAACTTCTGTAGAGATTACTCTTACGAACCATATAGCTGTAGAGTATTTTCTTGTTATAGACTGTAGTTTAAAATTTAAGGGATAGTAAGCCGAGAAGATGTATCGTGTCTCGGCTTTCATTTATTATAAGAAATAAGATAGTTTAAAAGTAACTTGCGCAAAAAATATTTAATACCTCAACACTTGAATTCAATGGGCAGCTTTCTATTTTTATCGGATTGCCCTCTCCTGTGAATTTCATTAGGCTAGTCATAAATCTAAGAGGTGTTAAATCACTTACTAAATTATCATCAATTCCAAGAGTAAGTAATCTTTGCATACTTCTTAGGTTCGAAATATCAGAAATAGAATTTCCATTCAAGAATAAGGTTATAAGAGATGGTAATCTTAAAGAAGATATATCTGAAATATTATTATTACGAGCTTTGATAATTTCAAGTTGCTTCGAGTTATTCAACGGATCTAAGCTTTCTATATTGTTATCAGTTATGTCGATGTAACTAAGATATTGAAGTCTGTTAAGTGGAGATAAGTCTGAAATGTTATTGTCATATAGATTTAATGTATCAAGTTTACCATTTTTTGAAATAATACTAAGATCCTTTAAGCCAGTTGAGCTAAGGTCTAATGACATAAGATAGGCTTGATCTTTTAAATTTGGCCATAATCTTACTGGATTCCTTGCTGCGTTCAGGCTCGACAAGGCCATGTGATTTGCAATTGGTCTAAGATCTTCAATTAAGTTATCGCTAATATCCAGTCCGGATATATGAAATAAATCACTTAATGGTTTAATATTTGTAATTTTATTTCCATTAATCTTCAATAAACGAATCTGGCTTAAATTCCTTAAGTGAGAGAGGTCTTTTATATTGTTGTATTTCAAATCTATGTAAGAGAGCCATGCTAGATTTTTTAAAGGTGAAATGTCTTCAAGGATAGGATTATCACATGGAGTAATTTTTTTTTGAGTAAATGGGTCAGATAGGTGAGGTGTTACATTCATACATGAAAATGAGAAAGTATTGAGAAATGCCATATTCCTCACTGCTTCTATGTTTGAAATTTTATTATTTCCAGAGAGTTTTAGCACGCGAAGACCGGCAAGTGACATTAATGGAATTATTGTTTTAATTCCTTGGTTCTCAAGGCTTAGTACATTTAGTCTTGTTAGTCTACTAAGCGCATTTATATCTGTTATGGGTTTTGATAGCTGTAGCTCATCACTTTCATTGACTGAATTATAAAGCCTGTCTATTGCTAGTGACCTTAATTTTGTAAGTTCACTCAAGGGATCTATATTTGAAATGAAATTATGGGAAAGATTGAGATCAGCTAATTCTTTAAGTTCTGTTAATGAACTAATATTTTTAATCTTATGACCACGAAGCCAAAGGACTCTTAAGGACTTAAATTCTTTTAAAATACTAATATCTTCTAAATCACTTCTGTTTCGTATATTCACATCTAAAAGATCATGCCCATTTTTAGTTGTAGAATTTATTACTAAATAAGTTAGATTCGATAATCCCTTTAAAAAAATCAAATTCTTTGGAAGTATGTCTGAAGATATATCTAGAGCATTTAGAGATGTGAGTTTCTTAATGCCAATTAGTTCTTTAGGATGACTTCCCGCCACGTTCAAGTTCTCAAGTGACTTAAGTTTATAGACTGGAGAATAGTTTCTCTTTTTATATAAGCCTAGTTTTTTTCTATAGGGTAACGTGGGATTTTTATTTTGAGAAATTCTAGATAAACTGAGAAATAATAGCGGTAAGTTTTCTAATGGAGAAAAATCAAGAATTGGAACAAGGTCTAGCTTTAAGACTTGTAAGCTTTTAAGTTCCTTGATGAAAGAGATGTCCTGTATGAATTGACTATTTAAGTTTAATAATTTTAATCCCTTAAATTTTGAAAGAGCGCTTATGTCTTTTAATGAAGTATTTAAGCATGGGGGGGGAGGTGTACCTACTATATGGTGAGGACTTGTAAGATCTCTTGCTGAGACAATATCTTTGAAAAGGTCTGTGCACTGTAGGGAGAACTCATCTAATGAATCTAGGTTACTTAGAAAATCTAAGTCTGTAACATCATTATGCCCATCTAATTTTATAGATTTAATATTTTTTAATAATCCGATTACTTTGTAATCAGTAATTGGAAATCCTGTTAGGTTTAGTACTTCAAGGTTTGTAAGGTTTTTTAAAACCGATATGTCACTTTGAACTTTTTCATATTTAAAATAATTTGCGAGAGCTAAGAATTTTAAAGAGCGAAGGTTTTTTAACTCTTCAGTATCACTCGCAAGGGTTTGATAAAGGTACAAACCTTTTAGTTGAGTTAGATCTGAAAAAGGAAGCAAGGTCGTTACAAAACCAATGGATGCAAAATTCTCTAGGTTCGCAAGTATTTTTGATGATTTTTTACAGTCTTGTTCCTTTGTTACTTGAAGAATTGTGCTTAAGGTTAGCCTGTGCATTGGGTGAAAAGTATCAATGTTCTCACAAAAATTCTGAAAGGCACTGCCTGGGCTTGTCTGAGTTTGTGCATATAAAGAAGTGGAAATAAAAAACAGAATAATAGACACTAATTTCTTTAATTTGAAACTCATATGAACAACGCCCCATTGTGAGATAAAATATTACTCGAAAATTTTATAAAATACATTTATTCAACTTAAAAGGCCTTCGTTTCTTTAATTAACTTGAGCCTTTGTAGTTTATATCTTTTTATAGATATATATGAGTATATGCTCTTGGACATTCGTAGTCACACTTATTAGATAGTGTAGAGCAAACATCTCTTGTGAAATATTTTTGATTAATAAAACCTTTCTTATTCAATCTCTCTTGAGGTCTTGCTTGCGATCGATAGCTTGAGTCTTCACAAAAGATTGTTACATTACGAAAAGACTTGTAAGCACTTTTGTATTGGTTAGTACTCATAGACGACAAAAGAACTGTCTCTTTTAAGGCATCACAAATAATTTCGTCATCCGGGTAAGAGCTGTTTGCTTCATCTTTTGATAACTCAAATGAATCGTTTGCTCTGTTAGAGTAGTTAACAGCTTTTCTGTTATGTTTTTCTCCTGCACTAAAGCTTCCAGCGCAATCATCAGCAAAAGTATTAAAAGAGGCAATTGTTAAAAGTATAAGTAATGTTTTCATTGAAACTCCTATGGGTTAATGGGTTATGATTTTGCAAATTAGCTATTGTATAAAGGCAAGTCAATTGTATTTAGCTAGAGTCAAGAAATCTTGATTTAAGCATTTGAACATAAATTTAGAATTAGTTTTTTACTTAGAACAAAAACAGGATTAAGGGTGAAAAATGCACCCTTAATCCTTTTTATAAAGAATTAATAGTTTGTTTTGTAACAACTTTTATTCATTTCGTCTAAGTGCTTTCTTAGAGCTGCGTATCCTTTACTACTAGAATCAAAATCTTTAAAACTTAAATCTGGAGATCCTATTCCTACAGTTTGTCCGTTGGGATGTGAATATCGCACTCCTCTTTCGGGTTTAATTAAAAATTCGATCTGGTCAAACATAGTAACTTTATTCCAAGTAATTCCTTTTCTAAAATTTAAAGTTAAGTCAACATATGAATCATTTCCATATCTTGTTGGATCGATATTAAATCTGAACTTTAAGTTGCAATTTTTATCGCTTCTAGAATTTAACGACGCACTGTATACTGATTTGCTACCGATATGGTCAATATCTTCACTAAATAAAGAGGTCATTTTTTTTGCAATTTCAAATCTCATACTTTCGGCTTCTGCTCTTCTTCTTTCGTCTAAACGTCTTTGATTGTCGTCTGCACGTCTTTGATTATCATCATACGTGTACTTTTTAGACCAATCAGATCCTATTGAATCTACTCTACCGTTTTCAATGAAAAACGTTAATCTTACATTACTGTAGGTAACTTCATAGAATTCATCTGCTACTAATTTAAGGCTAGGAAACTTTTGTTTTAATTTGTAAGTTCTTATTCCAAAAAGATCAAGTCCAGCTTTATCTCCTGTGATGTTTGCTAATCTTTCTGCATCTGACTTTACAGTTAGAACATCGTAAATTTTAAAACTAGAGTTTCCACAAGATATTATAGAATCGTTACCAAAATGAAGTTCAATATTATCTCCAGAGATATCGTCACCAGTAATTTCGAAGTTATCTTCTACGATAGAACAATTTTTTCCAGAAAGTCCTAAGAAGTTTGAAGTGGCCATTGTCGAGATAGACATTAAAACGGTTAAAAGTAATACAATTCTTTTCATGAATTCTCCGGTTCTGTAATTAAAATTGATTTATATTTTTTTTACTTTGATATATGCCGATTTTAAATGAGTCAATAAGTTATAGAAATGGTAAGGAAAATTACTTCTTCAAATAGTTTAAATATTATTATTTGAATTTTTTACAAATCAAGAACTGGGAGGTTGTCCTCTATACGAGGAGGTATTCCTCCTCACTATCTCATTGTTGCAACGCAAACTTACCGTTTTTACTCCGTACCAGTTTTGGCCCCGTTCGTGCTTTATATAAAAGTAACTAACAAAGATTCACTAACGAATCATAAAGATAACGGAGAAACACAATGAAAAAACTAATGACACTAATCGCACTTGCAGCAACTTTTTCAACTTTAGGTGCACAAATTGAAGGTAAGAAAATCGAAATTTCAATGGAGAATGTTGAAACACTAGAGCAGATGTTAAAGACTGGTAATAAGTTCTACGGCGGATGGGAATGTGAAGCGCAAGCAATGGATGGTGCTGGTGGAGTTGGACAAGCCAGATCACGTGCACAGGCCGCTAGAATGGCAGTTAACTTCTGTAGAAATTACTCTTACGAACCATACAGCTGTAGAGTGTTCTCTTGTTACAGACTATAAAAAATTAAAATAAAGTATTGGTCGGGTGATTATTTCCGTAGTCTTCGGCCGAGTTAGTTTAAAGGGGTGGCCCTTAGTCGCCCCTTTTTACTACTTCAATAGTTCTTCAGAGTCTGTCGGAAGTCTTCCTTCCTTATTTAAAAAATGTCTAATTTTATCAATATATTCAACCACAGAGTTCGCGTCATTTTCAATTGAAGTAAGAGATTTACTGACAAAGGCTTCATCATCTTTTTTCATAGGCAAGATTTTCAAAAACATCGACAAATTATTAATTGGTTTCTTTATATCATGGGATATTAGAGATAAGATCTTATCAAGTTCTTCACTTTGTTGCATTTTTTCCCTCGCACATTATATGTTGAAGAATTGTATCGCTCTTTTTTTAATATGCAAATAAAAGGATATGTTTTGAATAAAACCGCAATAATCTTAGTTTCTCTCTTGAGCCTGTTAAGTTTAGGTGCTTTTATTAAGGGGATTGACTTTGTCTCTACCACTGATTCAAGAGTAACAAAGCACCCTTTAGTTTACGTTGTCGATAAAAACCTGCTTAGTACAAAAATTCACTTCGGTGTTTCTCCAATGTGTGGAATTACTCCATGTTGGTTGTTAAGTGATCATTTAGACAATGCCTGGAAGAGTGTTACTTTGCCTAAGTTCAATTTTCGATCTGATCGATCAGTTCAGTTTTCAAAAGATGATAAACTCTATTATAGAATGAGGTTAAAAATTCCTAAGGAACTTTTAGACTCCAAAGAATCTATCGTCTTCTCGCCATTAAGTATTAGTTTAAGTAAATTTAAAATATATATAAATGATGTTCTTGTTCAAAGTTTAGATGGAAGAAGTTCAAAGGCCGGATTTGTCTATATCTCAATTCCTAAAGAATATATCAGTAACGAAGAAGTGTTCATTGGTGTCGAGGGTATAGTTAAACCAGGTGATAATGGTATTTTTAGTTTTATGAAGATGCTTGTAGGTCCAAATACTGAAATTGCTTCTCTAACAAAACACAGCGAAAGAGTAAGCGTTTCGAATCATCTGCTTTGGACTCTGACTATTGGTACTCTCTTTGTTTTATTCTCCATGATTTATGTATTTACTAATAAGAGACAAAACTATGTGAACGTATTAGTTTTTTCTTTTTCGATGTTAGTTATTCAAATGATGAAAAGTGAAATACTTGGAGAAGTGTTATCCATTCCGTTTAGGTTGTGGTTTATAATAATGGCAAGACTTATCGCAAGTTCTTCTATTCTCTTCTATCTCTTAGATTCATTTAGAATTAAAAAATATTTTTATGTTTACCGTTTTGTTTCTATCTTTTCTCTAATTGCTGGAACAATCGTTTCAATTCTTTTCTATTATGAAGTTACTTTTGTGACTATAAAGTTGATATTTGATTCAATTAATATTTTCTATTTCTTGTGCGTCTTAATACCTTTACTTCAAGGTTTTCAGGACAAGAGAATCAATGGTGGACATAAAGTCTTCTTAATATACTTCTTAATTCTTCATATTTTTTTATCTCTTGCAGGAAATTTATTCTATCTAAATCTCTTGGATCTTATTATTTGTCTTTACATTGCTACTTTAGCAGTTCTCGGTATGGCCAAGGATGAGAGGACGATAGTTAGGCAAATTGTGGAGTTAGAAGAAAAAGCAAGAGATGCAGCGATTGGTCAGACAGCTGCTCATCTTGCCCATGATATAAGAAAGCCATTCTCTCAAATGAGTAGTATTTTAAATAGTTTTCATAAATTTGCTCAAGATAAGGTTTTATTGAAGAAAGCAAAGAGGGAAGTTGAAAGTTCTGTTATCCAAGTGAATACGATGGTTGATCAGATATTAGATTTTACACGTGAAGGAGAGGGAAGTCTTGAGACTCATCAACTACATGACGTTTTACTGCAAACTCTAGTTTCTCTTAGAAATAATGACCAATTTGATCAAAGTAAAGTCGCGCTTGAATACAATTTAAATTCTAAGTACATGATTCTAGCTAATATCTGGGAAATCCAAAGAGTCTTTTCAAATATAATCTCAAATGCTCTTGAGGCCATCCTTGTAATGGCAGGCTCTACTCATGGTCGAATTAGATTTACTAGTGAAGACATTGTTATTGATGATCAAAAGTATGTAAGAATAAAGATCATTAATAATAATGGTCCCCAAATTCCTAGTGATAAGATTGATAGTCTCTTCACTCCTTTTTTCACATCAGGAAAATCAAGAGGAACAGGTCTAGGCCTTGCTAGTGTTAAAAAAATTGTGACAAGGCATAAAGGTAATATTAAGGCCTATAACCTTATCTCTACTCAAGAGGTTTGTTTCGAAATAACTCTTTTAGCGGCAAGTGAACTTGAATCTTATAAAATAGAAGAATTACCAAACTTCTTAGTCGCTGATGAGGAAGTCGTCGTTAATACAAGTTCTCTTGCTAGTATGAGTATTCTTGTCTTAGAAGATCAAGAGGTTTACTCAAATTTTCTAAAGGACAAAGTTCAAGAGTTGAACTTAGAAACAACTTTGAATTTAAACATTGTAAAAAGCTATAATGACGCTATAAGTGCCTATAGCTCTAACTCCTATGATGTGATCATTTCAGATATCGATTTATCAGAAGAGAAGTCTGGATTAGACTTCTTAAATGATATTGAGCTTGATTCTAAGGTTTTCATTCTTTCTAATCACTCTAGATCTGACGAAATTCTAAAAAATCTTTCTTTTGAATACACCTTCTTAGAAAAACCTCTTAAGTTTGAGTTGTTGCTTAGAAGTTTACTTGAAAATGATTTACCAGAGAATGATAACTTAGTTGATATGAAGAAACTCTATTATTGTGATGATTCAGAGATTATGCGTTTCTATTTTGAATCATTAATAGAAAATTGGAATAAATCTAATCCACAAAATCTTATAAATCTTAGGACTTTTGATAAGGGTGAAGATCTTTTGAAAGAAGTTACTATCTCCGAACCAGACTTCATAGTTTCAGACAATCATATGGAAGATTCTGGTGGAGTAATTTTAGGGGTAGATCTATTATTAAACTTAAAGAAAGATTATCCGGACCTTCCTGTGGCGCTAGTGTCTAATCATATTGACTCTAAATTAAAAGGAACTTTTGAGAATCTTTCCAAAGTAAGTTTTATGAAACTTCCTCTTGAAGAAGAGACTCTCTTTACTTTTATTGAAGAAAATTTACCATAGTGAGTAATTACAGGTAGTTAGTTTAGTGACACCTCTATAATCTTTACTGTTTTTATGGCCTCGTATGCTGATTTTAGGTAAAAGATAACATTAACTTTATAATTAGGATTAATAATAATGTCTAAGACCCCAAATGTTCTACTCATAGAAGATGATGATATCGTTTTTGAATTTTTCAATATTGCTATTGGAAGAAAATGTCAGCTCCATTACTCTCAAGATGGGGAAGATTTCATGGAGCGTATTAAGAAACATCCTATGGATGCTGTATTTGTAGATTTAAATTTACCAAAAATAACGGGTCACTATATTGTAGAAAAAATCAAAGAATATGATCCTTCTATTCCCATCGTTGTCATTAGTTCTACTACCTATATTCAAGATGCTATTAAGGCCTTCAGGCTTGGTGTCGTTGATTTCTTAAAAAAGCCATTTGATGACAATGATATCGCTAATGCTTTTCATAGTTGCCTAGAGCAAAAAGAATTGGTCACTAAGGCGAGAGGATTCGAAGAGCAAGTTGCTAAGGCCTCTACTAGTATTATCGTCGGTAATAGCGAACCCATGATGAATTTAAAGGAAGATATAGCACAATTGCAGGACTCTACCATTGATACTTTGATCCTCGGAGAATCAGGAACTGGTAAAGAGATGGTTGCAAGAAGTCTGCACCAACAAGAAAATGATAAGAATAGACCTTATATAACTTTGAATTGTTCAGCGATACCTCACGAATTAATTGAATCAGTCTTGTTTGGACACGAGAAAGGTTCATTCACTGGTGCAGTAAAGAAGCAAATTGGAAAGTTTGAACTTTCTCATGGTGGCGATATTTTCTTAGATGAAATAGGGACACTACCACTTGATCTACAAGCGAAACTTCTAAGAGTTTTGCAAGAAAGAGAAATTGAGCCTGTTGGACTTGGCTTCACAAAGAAACTAGACTTTAGAGTTATTGCTGCAACTAATGAAGATTTAGTAGAAATGGTGAAAGGTAAGGTTTTTAGAAAGGATCTCTTCTATAGATTGAATAAAATTGTACTTAGAATTCCTCCTTTGAGAGAAAGAGTTTCTGATATACCTGAGCTTGCAAACTTCTTTGTAAAGAAACATTCAAAGAATAGGGCACAAAAAGCAATCTCAACTCGAGGAATGGATATGCTCTTAGAGCATACATGGCCTGGTAATGTTAGAGAGTTGGAAAATGTTATCGAGAACCTCGTGATTACCACAAGAGGCAGTGAGATAACTGATAAAGAAATAAAGCGTTTCAACTTCCTTGCGGATCCATTTGATGATCTTGAAGATACGGCGCAAACTAGTGCAGTTTCAAACGATGGGTATGTCAAAATATTGGTCGAACCAGTTCCTACTCTTAGTGACGCTACAAAGGTACTCGAAAAGGCATTATTTACTAAAGCTCTGAATGAAGAGTCTTCTAAAGCTGCAATGGCAAGAACCTTGGGAATAGATAGGAAAACTCTTCTTAATAAAATGAGAATTCTAGGACTAGAGTCATGAAATTTATAGTTTCACTTATATTTATTCTAATTAATAGCTCATTTGCTGGTAGTGGAATTTGTAGTCCAGATGAAGCTCCTAAGAAACATAAGAATTTCTGTATAAGTCCATATGTACAAGGGCAACTAAACGACCCCTATAAATGTCAGCTTCACTCTGAAGAAGACGATCAAAGACCTGAACCTAAAACTAACCTATCTATTGAGAATAGTTCAAAGATGCCGGCATTGATTTACTATGCTGTGGATCCCGTTGAGCCCTATATGATTAGTGTTATTGATTATGAAATAAAGAAATTAAGACAGGCCTGTCGCTCTGGCGACCATGTGAATTGGGTTGCTTTCTTAAACTCTCACTACCTTGGTATTAAAACTAAGGACAGTAGTGGAAATGTTACCAATAATCCGTACAGTTTCATATATTGTGGTCAAAGAAGTGATCGTTATGAATACATAGAAGAATTGAGCGAAGGTCGCTTCAATGTGGCTAAACTGCCAACGCTTTTAGCAAAGTCTTTAGAGATTAGAAGAGGAATGCTCTTAACTCCAGGGATCTTTGAGAGAGAAGGAGAGGAAATTCTTTTTCAAACGATGTATGGATATGATGTTGCAAAACCATTCTATAATTTTCCATTATCACATCCTGACTTCCTTTTTGAGTTAACTGAAGAAGCAAGGAAACATCTTTTTCCTTCTCACAGCTTTACTCACTTTATTCATATGAAATCCCATGGTTCTCCGTATTCATTACTTACTGGTCTCACTAAGAAGCAGGAAGATAGTAAGTATCAATGCCAAGAGAAAATCATGAAGCACGAAGAGCTTCTTATGAATGGAAGTATAGAGAGAATTCTAGAAACTGGTACAGGTCTAGGAGTTGCTCCTAGAAATAGATTCCTCGTAAGCCCATTTTCAAAGAAAGAGAACTTGAAAAAGTTTAATGTTCAGGTTGATCAAGATGGTGCAGTTGTCTGTAAAGATGATTGTGATAACTTAGATAGCTACGGAGTAGGAAACCATTTATTAGGTGATGGTGGAATTCGTCTTGGAAATGAAAGGGGATCTCTTGGTGATGGTGGAATTAGGTTAGGAGACGGTGGAATACGTCTTGGAACTGAGTTTGGACAACTTGGAGCTACTGATCATATAGGCTCTTTTGATGGAGCTCTTGGGGTAGATGATTCAAGCCTAGGAGTTTTCAATTCATTTGGTACTTCAGCGTCTAGTCTTATTCAAGTCTTAACTGATTTGACTAAGAATTCTGAAGTTGAATCTCCCATTGGATTTATAATGTTTGAGAGCTGTGAATCTCAAATGAAGTCTAAAAGAGCGATCATGGATTATAAGCAATTAAACTTGCCTAAGCTTAAGGCCTTTTATTCTGCGAATGGAAGTCTGTGGTATAGAAATTTAAATTGGCATTACCTTCTTGAACAAGCTCAGGGAGATTCAGGTAAACTTCAATCTTTACTCATAAAGTCTTCGCTTGGAATTTCTAATAAATGTATTGCCGATGAGTCTGGTAATTGCGTTGAATAGAGAATAAGACTATTTTAAAAATATGTAATACTTCTCAAGCAAGAAGTACTACATATTTATTTTATTAGTTACAGTATGCGTTTGCATTTACCCACTGACCATAACGGTTGTAACCATTACACTCAACGTACTGTCCTTGTTGGACAAAGAAAGTACAACCATCACCGTAAGTCTGACATTGAATTCTTCTTCCACCCCAACACTGAGTGTAGGCGTAGCAGTTGTTTCTCTTGTTGTCTTTCAGAACTTGAACTTCTTCTAGAGAGATTGATTCAACGCTGTGATCAATTTCTTGAGAGAAAGAAAAGTCTCTTTCAGTAGCTGTAGTAGCGAAAGTTAAAAGTAATGTAGTAGCGATTAAAAGCATTTTTTTCATTTGTATTCTCCTGTAATATTTTTTGTGAACATATAGATGTACTTTATTGAAGTCAACTCGAAAGCCTTTAACTAAAGATTTCTTCACCTTCGTAAACTGTTACAGATTGTTTTATTAAATAGAAGAAAGAATATATCGAAGTGACTCCGATATATTCTTTATATGAAAAGATATTTTAAGATAGGAAGTTAGGTATTATCTATTTGTAACTTAGATGAGGATCTAGGTGTGACAAATAGAGTGCCAGGACTTTTTAAAGACTGGCACTAATTATTCATCTTGTTAAACTACAGTCTGTAACAAGAAAACACTCTACAGCTGTATGGCTCGTAAGAGTAATTACGACAGAAGTTTACTGCCATTCTAGCGGCCTGAGCACGTGATCTTGCTTGACCAACACCACCAGCACCATCCATTGCTTGCGCTTCACATTCCCATCCACCGTAGAATTTATTACCAGTCTTTAACATCTGCTCTAGTGTTTCAACGTTCTCCATTGAAATTTCGATTTTCTTACCTTCAATTTGTGCACCTAAAGTTGAAAAAGTTGCTGTAAGTGCGATTAGTGTCATTAGTTTTTTCATTGTGTTTCTCCGTAAATTTTATGATTCGTTAGTGAATCTTAGTTAGTTACTTTTATATAAAGCACGAACGGGGCCAAAGTTGGTACAGTGTAAAAACGGCACGTTTGCGATGCGATATAATCAGGACGGGGAGGAATTCCTCCTTAAGAGAAGAATTATTCCCGTTTCTTTAGCATAATTTTGTGGTTGTTCATTTTGATGGTGAACCTGATATGAATAATTCAATTAGTTTTGTAGGGAGCTTCAATAATCAAATGCACTGATATTGAATGTGATGTGCTGAGGAGTATTTTTATTTCTGATTTATCTAGGAACAGTAGGAGAGTATTTCTCCGTTTGAATACTTTATATAATTGCGAATAATAAATAAACAAAAAACTAGCTAAGGGGAGATCTCTTGAATTTGTCATTTATATAGAATTAAAACTAATCAATTCAATTCACGAAAGGGATATTTACTTAATCAGATATAATTAACGTGAAAAATATTTTGAAATTAAGATACTAAAATAAGAAAAGTTATTTTAACAAATCAATTGCATGAATTTATAACTCAATACTTATCTGTAAAAGTAAAATTTCTTACCCTAGCATCATTACTCTTGACTTTTACTCCCTGCGGCAATATTTATTGTTACTGTAAATATTAACTATCGGGCCCAATTGAATCTACTATTTTTAGCATTCATTTTGTCGTCTCTATCTCTTCTTCACCGACTTCAGATTTCTAAGGTCTCTATGGAAGGATGTGTAGCTTCTTAGTAGAAAACTTGAATGTTATTCCTGAATGGAAAGATGGATATATAACGATTGAATTAGGAGATGGTTCAATAATTCAAACTGGGGTTAATAATTCTTTAATAACGATCTAACGAAATAAAAAAATTAACCAAGGGAACCATATGAAATTTATTCTATCAACGGCTATTCTTTTATGTAGCTTAAACACTTATTCACTTGATCACAAACATCCACCTGGTGTGAAAGATTATTATCATATAATGGATGCAGCAAAAGACAATGACTATAATTTGGTCAAGAAATTCTTAGCGTTATCAGATATTGATGTAAATAGAGAAGATAGTATAGAAAATTCAGCTATTAATTACTCAGCCAAAGACTCACATATTGATGTACTCAAACTCCTTATAAATGCACGTGGTATAAATGTGAATAAACTTGGTTTGTACGGTAAGTTCACGCCTTTAATCATAGCTGCGCGTGATGGTGAAGCAAAAGCCGTTGCAGCATTATTATCTCATCCGAAAATTGATCCAAATAAAAAGGCCTTAAGAGCACAGAATGAAGCACCCCTTATTCTAGCAGCATATAAAGGACATAAAAGAATTGTTAGAATGATAATTGATCATCCAAGAACAAATATTAATATTCAATCTGAGACAGGTAAAACGGCTTTATATCTTGCTTCTATGCAAGGAAATAAAGAATTAGTGAGAATACTTTTATTAAAAAGTAAAATTAACGTTAATAAAGAAATATTTAAAGAAGATTACAATAACAATTTAGCTCCTGGTGCTACTGCACTTATTGTTGCCTCTAAAAAAGGTTATTATAGTATTGTAAAAATGCTTCTTGCTAATAAAAACATTAAAGCCGATATGAAAGATCAATGGGGACAATCTGCTGAATCACTTGCATCGACAGATTCTATTAGAAGATTAATTCAAGAACAAGTATCAGGAATACCTAATGGGGCTACTTTATATGAGGCAGCAAAAAAAGGTAATATAGATTTAGTTAAACGCTTCTTAGCAAAGTCTGATATCGATATTAATGAGAACACTGGAGGATCAAATGCTCTTTTGGTTGCTTCTTACTATGGACATAAAGAAATTGTGAGGCTTTTATTAGCGAGACCGGAAATAAAAGTTAATCAAAGAAATTCATTTTTAAATGCATCTGCATTATATTATGCTGCAAGTGAAAAACGGTTAGGAGTTTTAAGATTATTGTTAAATCACCCAAATGTTGACGTTAATCTTATTGATAATGAAGGATATTCTGTTTTAGCAAAAGCTGCTGTGAATAACTTCCAAGCCGGAGTCAAAGCAATACTTCAGCATTTGAAGATCGATATAAATTTAAGTAATACAATAAATATCAGAACAGCATTTATTCATTCGGTAATTAGTTCCAAAGTTGAAATTGTTAAAATTTTACTGAACCAACCAAGCCTAGATATCAATAAAGTTGATGATCAAGGCTTAACGGCATTAGATTACGCTATCAAGCTCGGTTTTCAAGAAATTGAATCATTGATTAGAGCTCAGTCAGCTGGAATTCCTGCAGATACTACGGCATTCGATGCAGTAGTTAGTGGTGACATTGAATTATTCAAACGCTTCTTAAAACTTGATAATTATAATATCAATCAAGTTAATGTTGATGGTTACTCTCATCTAGAACTAGCAATAATTAATAACCACAACGATATAGTCAAAATTATCCTGGCCTTGCCTGAAATTGATTTAGAAAGGAAAAATAGTTACGATCAAAACTTGCTGATGATTGCTGCTGAATATGGGTATCTAGAAATTGTTAAATCGATCATTGAAACTAATCAATTTAACCTTTTTACATTTAACGCTACTGGAATGACAGCAGAGTTGTTTGCAATCAGTAATGGTTATAATAAAGTTGCTAGTTTTTTAAAATCAAAGACAGAAAATAGACTAACAAGTGAAAATTTTCTTGGGTTGGTTAAAAGATCTTGTGAGATCATTGAGAATAACTTTGAAATTACTGATGATTCATATGATGATACACAATTACAATTAATGTTTGGAAACAACTCAAGCGTGTATTGTGACTTAGAAACGTTTGAACTAAAGTCGATAAAACTTTCTTTAAGTGATGCGACTAAGCTTAGTAAATACACTTCAATTAGCGACGGTCTAGAATTGTTTAATTTGAGAAAGTACAAACTAAAAAGGCTCTTTCCAAGTCTAACGGAAGAAAGTAGTAATCTACATAAATCAGTAGTATATTCATCAATGATTAAATTTCATACAGTTTCGGGAAAAGTTAATTTAATAGAATTTATTTGGTAGATATTAAATAAGAAGTTTTTGTTAATTATGTGGATATTGTGACTGTTGTTACCTAAACTTAATAAAAGAATATGCAATTTACGCCAGGGACACAATCATTATCCTTGGCGCATTTTATCTCTTTGTCCTTCTTTGTCCTTCTCTGTCCCTTCAAAAAATACTTATTCTGTATATATAAGCGAATCGATGGACCCAATTTAGTTTAAATACTTAATTAAGGTAGTGTGATCTAGAAAGGGTTACTTTTATTGTAGAGCTTTTCTGAAATTCTGTGCAAGGATGCACCATGTTTATATCAGATGCTTACACCTTTATTGTAACTATAGTAAACCTATATCATGTTAAAGTAGTGGTTAAGTAAAATTTGCAATTTTTAGATGAATGAATAGTGTTCATTATCTCACAGTTGTCATCATCAATTGTAGAGATGTTGTATGTAACAATTTTTCTGATCACTTCTTAGCAATAGTGTTGTTAGGAAAATCACAGTCTATTATTGTATAAGGTTTTGTGAATACTACTTTACCTATCAATATGTGTAAATAGTCTTATCTTCTTATAACTGACACATATGAATCAAAAGAACCATATTCATTTATCTTTGCAAGAGTAGGGAGCGTTATAGAAGTTAGATCATTAAATAGAAAAGCAGCATAACCAATTTCAAAGGCAGAGTCAGGAAACTTTACTGATGTTAACTTATTATTGAGAAAGGCTCCATGATTAATAAATGTTACAGAATTAGGAATTATTACAGAAGTTAATTGATTATAAGAAAAAGCATCTTCACCAATCTTTGTCACGGAGTCAGGAATCGATACTGATGATAAACTTTTTTCACTAAAGGCCATAAAACCAATATCAACTACTGAGTTAGGTATTACAATATCCTTTTCGTCACACGTATATTTATCAATCCGTAATTTTTCGTCATCATTTTTACTTGTAGTGAAGCATTCCATGATAACTGTGACTTCTGAATCAAAGAGAGTCTTTCCAACTTTTATTAAAGACTTTGGTAGCGTTACAGAAGTTAATTGATTCTTCCTAAAGGCATTTCTACCAATCTCTATAACAGAGTTGGAAATTGTTACAGCTGTTAATTGATTCTTATAAAAGGCGCCCATTTCAATTTTCGTTACTGAGTTAGGGATCGCTAAAGTAGTTAGTCGGTTATCATAAAAAGAAGACCTACCAATTGTTACGATAGATTCAGGGATTATTACAGACCTTAGTTCATTGTTGTAAAAGGCAGCATAACCAATCTCTACGACAGTGTTAGGAATGATGATATCTTTTTTGTCACATATATAATCATCAATTCTCAACTTACCGTCTTCATTTTTACTTGTTGTAAAACAATCCATGCTTGTAAAATTGTTTGCTAAAGATACTGAGGACGTGGCCATTAAAAATGTTAAAAAGATAATGTGATTAAGACTTGAAAAAGACATATGTTTCCTGTGTTTAGGTATAGTGCAAAACTTATACTTTACGAATTGTTAGACTTCAATAGCAGTTGTTTAAATTACCTAGGCAATGTGAGATTTTTTTTCATAAGATATTCTTTGGTAAAACTTTATAAGAACTTCTCATTTTTAGAAAGGACTAGTGATGACTTGAGTGTATTAGGGACACTGAAAGTTAAGAAATCTTGCTTTTAGACGCTTGGTAAATTTTCTAAAGATAGGAGAGTTGTTGGATTTGAGAGTGGCACTTCTTTTATAGAAGGGGTTTGGTTCCTCGTAAGAGTCATTACATTCAGATTAGTCATTCTTTAATATTGTTCCCAGCTTTTTATTTGAATTTGACCCTTTGCTTTTCTAAAAAAGAGAATATTAATGAAGCCATAAATAATTCCACATAAAAACAATCCTATACAAGTTTTCAAGTTAAAGCTTCCTTGTGGCATAATGGATAGGACAGGTATCATTATTATAGACACAAGAAACCATAAGAATATCGAATGAATAGTAACAATTTTAAAATTACTCATGAATATGGGTGGCTTGATACTAATTCCAACTTTCCATAATAATATAAAAAGAAGAGATGTTTTTTCATAACCTTTTAAAGTTTTGATCTTTTTATCTTCATGGTATGCATTTATCTTTTTATTAAAATCTGTTCTTTTCATTTCTCTACCTTCTTTTAATTTTACTCTTAACCTAAATCAACAATTGTATATTAAAGGCAGTTATATTATAGAACACTATATTGGTTCAGTGCAAATCTTTAGTACCAAAGAGGTTTGAACGAATACCTGAAGCTTGAGAAATCTTGCCTTTCAAAAATATAGGATATTCTTCAAAGGCAGTTGAACTCGTTGTATTATTTAATGGCACTTATTTTGTAGAAGTAGTTTTCTTTTGTCTGTTTGTTCTTTCATAGAGATTTCTTGAACAATGGATTGGTGACGGAAGTCTTTTCGTCACTGTCTGTCTAAATTAAATATAGTGTATAATTTTTGTAGCATACATATTAATTAAATTATTAAATTTGAGCTGAATTGTTTCGTTTAGGTGAAGATTTAATGAACAAGATCTTATCAGTTGAAAAAATACAGAGGGACTCTTTATGAAGATATTAATGACTTTCTTATTACTCCTAGGCCACTTACAAGCTGAAGAGTACGGATACCAAGTAGAAGGAGTTGAGGAGCATTTTGTACATCCTTCACGATTTTCATTTTTTTACCCAGGTTTTGACGAAAAGAAAGTAGATGAGGATGGTCAGATTTTAAAAGCGCATCGTTCAGTTCCTAGAGTGAAATATTTTGATAATCCTGAGTTGAAAGGCGAGCCAGTCGTTGATATCAGAGACGATGGATTGTACGAAAATGGTAAAAAAGTTTGCAGGCTTAATAGAAAAAATGCAGAAAGAAATCCAACACGAACTTATTGTAGCGAAGGATGCTCAATGGAGATTATTTCTGGAATATTAACAAAAAAACAAATAGATCATGA
>MAAC01009705.1_pt1 | contig 92961 bp, 94 predicted proteins | sample 1115981 | NCBI WGS metagenome assembly MAAC01 (sample SAMN04961126, study PRJNA320927) | seawater metagenome | isolation source: sample BD02T64 sea water enriched with oil for 64 days | place: USA:Gulf of Mexico | collected 2013-07-27 | reverse complement strand
ACATCTAGTTTGATTTTTTCAGCAGCAGAAACAGAGCCCGCTGTAAGTGCACTTGCAGCTACCAAAGCTGTTGTGCCCAAGATTACTTTTTTCATTAAAATCTCCATTTTGCCGCTCGGCAAAACTGTACTCAGTGAGGAATTAGGAGTGCCCCAAAATACTTATCGGAACACGCATTGTTCTAACCGGTTGGTTACCCAGTTTTGAAGTGATCGCGATCACACTACGTACAGCAGACCAGCAGAGTCAGATTATTCGTGCGCTCTGCTACAAACACTGCAAAATAATACTTGAAAATTATGTGTCCCGTCCCATAGGAGGAAGTAGGGCAACACTTTGAAAAAAGCAAATAAGCATTCCACACACAATACAGCGATTACGCCGACTTTGGTTTGTAGGCTATTCTTAAAGCACCCCAGTGTCGCCCCTTAACAGTAATGGGCGCACTTAGATCTTTCATCGTCGCAAATAATCCACCGCCCATGTCACGTCGATAGGTTTGCAGGAGAATTGGGTCAGTGTTTTTGGCGGCCGCCAGTCCCGTTCGGTCATCGAAGATACGTCGATTCCTTGAATTCGCCGCATTCCAGTCCACATCGCCCAATTTTTGATCTTTGGAAAATTTATTATTATGTGTTGGCAGGTACCCGTTTTTATCTACGGCAGCGCAAAAAACAACGTTTAGATCAAATTCAAGAATAGGCTCTTGAATCGCTGGCAAAACTTTATCGGTATATTCAGTGAACTTGGTGAGCATTTGAATTGGATTTGTTCCAGGCACATCTACATAATTGCCATCGAAAAGATCGTTTAGTGCGATCTGGCCACTATCTACAGCCTCGTTGAAGATACTAGAAATTTCTTTGGATTTTTCGGTAACCAAATTTATGAAAGGTGTGTCATCGGTTTGATGACCACTGGTTGCCATAATCGCAATAAGTCTCTCACTCAGTCCGAGAAGCTCACCTGCAGATTGATCCGCAGCCACTAAATTTTCTGAATTTTGGGTATTACCCTCTATGAGACCCGATAACTTCGCCGAAACATTGTCACATTGAGACTGATTTTTTTCAGCAACGGCTGTAATACTGGCCACATCAGTGTCAATTTGTCCCAAGTTTGCACCAAGCGCCTTGAAAATTTCCGAAATATTTCCTGTTCCCTCTTGAACGAGCTCAGCCTTTTTCGTATTGGCTTCCCCTTCCGATTGAAGCGTTGTCACTTGCCCAGTAAGTTCTTTAACAGTATTCGAAATTTCGATTGTCGCTTTGCGTGTTTGATCCGCCAACGTTTTTACTTCATTTGCGACAACTGCAAAACCTCTACCAGCATCGCCAGCCCTCGCAGCTTCAATCGTAGCGTTAAGTGCCAACAAATTTGTCTGGCTTGCAATTCCTTCAATACCAGACGCGACCGTTGCAACACTTTCCAACGCGCCAGTTAAATTTGTAAGTTGAGACTCCATTTTCTGGACACCCTGTACGAGGGCCAAAATGCTTTCTACAGTCACTTGAATGTTTTTCTGGGATGACTGAACGTCTGCTGATGCAGAGGATGTTTCTTCTTTCGTTGAATTTACTGTGTCTTGAATATTTTGGTTGGTTTCCACCATGCTTTTTACAGCTTCAATTAGTTCACCAATCATTTTGCTCTGCGATTGGCTTCTACTCGTCACTTCTGAAATCTGGCCCGCAATATCCGCAGCGGATACACCTAATCCACCAGCCTGAGCCGCTATTTCTGCGATTACCTTATTTTGATCAACTGACATTATTCCCCCCAGAATAAAACTTCGAACTCTAAATGGGGTATTTATTATACAATATTCGTTAAAATCTTATAAAATCACTCATAATGTGAGTATCTGTTTCTGCTTTAACAGATTCGCCATTTACTCAGTTTGGTCAACGGGCTCACTGGTTTTTTCGATAATTCATAAGATACCGACAACAAGGGGGCTGGGAGGGGGGATAGACCAGATGATTGGACTGAAAATACTTGCGTTCAAATCTAGCATTTGAATACTCCGTACTAATACAATTACGAAGCAACAACCTACCAAATTCATATAAATAAAAACTTAATTAAATTTAACGAATTTTATTTTTACTGAAATTTTCAACTTCCTATTGAGTTGGTCACTTATCAAAAACCGAATAAGAATGAAAATTATTGGTGAAGCATGTGCCAAATGCAGGTATCTGCAATAAAACGGCCCCGTAGCTCATCAGGATAGAGCGCCAGATTCCTAATCTGGAGGTAACAGGTTCAAGTCCTGTCGGGGTCACCAGAACGAAAAAAGGGCCGCTTTATTCAAGCGGCCCTTTTTCTTGATCTCTAAATTTTAGAGGAGGCAATGTTTAGCAAAATCGGTTGCTTCATTTGCAGACCAATCAGCCTTGTTCTTGCCCTTCATATCTTCACACCATTCTTTACTTCCAACTTCCGGAGAACAGGCCCCAAGGAAGAGGGAGAGAGAAGCAACGGCGGCGATGCTCCAAAATACTTTAATCATTTTTTTCATGCTCAATCACCTTCCATCAAATGAGGAGAAGGAAGCCTTCTCCTCATCAGATACAATTACTTGCTTTCAACTGTGATAGTCGCGCGGCGGTTTTCTTGCTTCTTAACGCCATCTTTCGTTGGCACGCTAAGGCGATCCTGGCCGTAGCTCCGCATGATCACGTTCTTTGGATCGAGACCAACGTCCATTGCGAAAATTGCAACGGCTTCAGAACGACGCTCAGAAAGTGCTTTGTTGTAAGCCGCTGAACCAGATGAGTCTGTATAGCCCGCGATTGTGATGCGTGGGCGTTTAAACTTGGAAACATATGCGGTCGCATCTTTGATCTTGCCTTGTGAACCCGGCAACATGGCAGTGCTATCGAATTGGAACAGAACTTCCCATGTTTTCGCTTCAGCCATCATTTTCTTAGGTGCAGGAGCTGGCGCTGGCGCTGGCGCAGGAGCTGCAACCATTGTCATTTTATCAACATCATTCATCGCAGCGATGAATGCATCCCGGCATGCCGCGATATGTGCAGGTTGGAAGTTTTCTTCCTGTTCCTGAACCCAGCAATCAAAGCTGGTTTGAGCGCGTGCAAGCTGAGTAGTTGCTTTGTCTTTCCCAGTACCACCAAGAGCCGCCACTAGACGCCCATGCGCCCCTGTCATGACATTTACGCGGTCAGCTGGAATTTTCCACTCACCCGGATTGTATGGACCGACATCGCCGCCGGTTGAAGCAACCATCGCTTTTTCAGCGAACCGATCGGCATCAGTGTAATCGCCTTCACCATACTCGCCCTTGGACAGAGCAATATAGTCATTGTACAGAGCCTGACTGAACGCTGAACCACTTGGGCTCATCATTTCAGCTTCACCCAATTTTCCGCCGCAAGCTGCAAGCGTAACTGATGCTGCTCCAAGAACAGCCAAGGTAATTACTTTTTTCATATCTCTCCCCTAATTTTGAGCAAGAAGAACTCAAACAGAGTTTATGCCTTTATCGCTATTTTTCATAGTCAATTTAGCAAACAAGGCGGTTAGTACAGTAAAAATTCGTCCAGCGTAGTAATAGATACTTAGTCGATAATCATAACAACCAAAGTAAGTTAGTGACTTTATAAATCAATGAATAGTGACAAAAATGTAGCAAATAATATTCACTGCCAGCCTTTCACGGGAATAGAGAAAAGTAAAAGCAACCGGAGTTGTCATGAAAAACTCGACCTACATAAGAGAACTGCGATATCATTTACAAAACCAAATTGCTTTTTGTGTTACTGCATTTACCTGTAACTCTTGACGACCTTGATCCTCTCGCTACATATGCAACGAGAGCAAAATCGTCTAAATCATTCAGCCGCCGTGCTCCAAACATAATAAAGGTGAAAAAGTGTTCAGTTCAAAAAAATCAGATCTCTCTCACCATAAGCACGATCATGGGCATGATCACGAGCATGATCATGTGCCAGAAGTTACTGAAGACAGCGAGAAACGTATTTTCTGGGTTATGTGCCTGACCGGCGGTTACATGATCTTGCAAGTTGTCGGCGGACTTTATTCTGGCTCGCTCGCCCTTATCGCCGATTCTGGGCATATGTTATCTGATACAGCGGCGTTGGGATTAGCCTGGTTTGGGTTTCGGCTTGGGAAAAAACCTGCAGATAGAAAACGGACTTACGGATACCACCGGTTCCAGATATTGGCAGCATTTACAAACGGCCTGACACTTTTTTTCATCGCCGGATGGATCACTATTGAAGCCATTGACCGGCTTTTCAATCCGGGCCACGTCCTCAGTACACCTATGTTATTTGTTGCGATCGCAGGTTTAATTGTAAACATTATCGGCTTCGTGGTTCTTCACCGCGGAGACAGTCACAATGTAAATATGCAAGGCGCTCTGCTGCATGTTATGGGCGACCTTTTAGGGTCTGTCGCTGCAATTGCAGCGGCCCTTATCATCATGTTTACTGGATGGACAGCTGCTGATCCACTTTTGTCCATTCTTGTTGCGTTGATTGTTCTTAAAAGCGGGTACGGCATCATAAAACGTTCTGGCCATATTTTACTCGAAGGCACCCCTGAACATTTAGATCTGGATCAGATTAAAATTAAACTGACTGAAAAATTTCCGGAAATACTGGATGCCCATCACATCCATGCATGGTCGCTTACTGCAGAAAAAATCATTGTAACAGTACATGTCCGCATTGATGAAAATACAGCCATCCAACCATTGCTCGATCAAATTAATGCGTACCTACAAGAAGAATTTTCTGTAGGGCATGCAACAGTGCAACTTGAATATGAAAGCTGTGCCAGCTAACTGATTGTCTGCTTCGGGAGCCAGCTTACCTTAAAATAGGGCGCGATGCGAAAACAGCCCCGTTAGCGTGTCCCCACGGGCCGGAACTCTGCACGACTACCCATTTCAAAGGATACCTGCTTTTCTGCACATGCTCCTTGATACCGTCACGAATTATAGTGGCGACCAAACTTCCTGTCGCTTCCTGTTTTTCCAGATTGCAACGAAAGGCAAGGGCAGGGAATAAAAAACGAGCGGGCACTTGCCCCTTTACTCTGTGACGCTGCAAAGGGCCGGTACGTTGCTTTAAATAACAATCACCAGAAAAATTTTGCCCCGGATCGCCCGAGATCGTGAGTTCCACCATCTTATTGGCTGCAAACGCACTGGACCCAGACAAACCGATTGCCACGAGCAGAAAGCGCAAAAGGATGTTGTATCTATAATGGCTCATTTCTCAATCGTACCAGCCAAAGGTTAAAAACACAAAAACCCGGCCATTTTACTGGACCGGGTTTTTGTTAAAGCTTGGGTTTGCTTAAGACATTTCAGGCAAATCCATATCCAAAATGGTCATGTGAAACGCAAAAGAAATCTCGCCTTCATCTTCATCGCGATACACGACTCCCATGAATTCATCGCCCAACAGTACTTCTGCAGTACCGTCAGAAGGTCGACGTTCTTTTACGAGAAATTCCTCGTTTCCAAATTTTTCACGCAAATAGCGCTGTACCCGAAGGGATTCTGTTCGTGTCATAAAGTTAGTACCAAATAGTTAAATTAGCTCGAGGCTATCAGCAATTGGACCTTTCAGTCCGCGGCGAACAACACAGCGCACCCGTGCGTCAATACCAAATTTTTCCATATCTACTTCGGAGCGTTCCAGCATTTTAATATGCAAGAAGACTTCCTTGCCACCACCATCTGGCGCGACAAATCCGTATTTATGTTCAGGAACAAAGGTCACGACGACACCTTCGATTTCCACAGCCTGTCCAACCGGAGCTGCGACTTCACCATCTTCAGGTTCGTGAATTGCCGCGACCTGCGGCCCGCGGTCCCCATCTGCTAAATCACAGACAATCCGCATTCCTTCTGCCAGTTCAGTGTAGGACGTATCCTGCAACACCGAAATATGCACGAATGCATCAGGTGATCCATCTTCAGGAGAGACAAAACCAAAACCTTTGGCTTCATCAAAAAATTTAACAGTAGCCGTTATTTTCTTACGAACAGCTTTTCCAGATTTGCGATCATTCATCCAGCAAGGACCTCATTTTTTCTATATTCCTTTGCAATACAGAAGTTACTCGGAAATCTCAAACAATTCCGACATATTTCACCTTATTTCTCTATTTTCATATAAAATCACAGGATATTGCCCGCTCATTGCTACTTTTTTAGGTTTCTCGCCCGGCGCGAAATGCTGTCCTGAATCAACCTGACAACCTCCGGCCGTGTCCCAACGACACCTGCATAGTGGACACTTCCGCCCATTTCGGACCGACATTTTTCAATCGCGCGATTGATTTCTTCAGGCACATCGTCCACCGCGTGAGGTCCATCCGCCGCGAACAATCCAAGACAAACAACATTTCGGCCCTCCTCAAGGAGGGTTTCCACGACGGAGGCGATATGTGGAGATTCTTCAAGATAAGCATTTGAGACACTCCCAAATCGCCTTTTCTCCCGAAGTGCCCGAACTTGTAGCTCTGCGGCCTCTGAAGAGGCACTGCTTTTGCTGGAACCGTGGGCAACTAATACAATTTCCACCTCAGACGCTGGCTTACTCATATCCCTGCAAATCTCTAGAGCCATGCTTTGCAGGATATCAGACAGTTCCGGGTCTAACCCCAAGGCTTCACACTGATACAAAGTCCTGGTCTCTTCATGCAGTTCGAGACCTTCAAGGTTAAACAAATCGGGGATCTTGATGTTCACAAAAAAACCGCCACTCATAAAGAAGGGTAATAGAAACACCTCCCCCTCTGGCAATTCAGGAATCTTAGCACCGCGAGTTACAAAATGCGTTAGCACGCTTCCAAACCTATTACTTAAACGCAGTGTCTCAGCATGGGCCAATACTGCCTCTTCCGCTTCACTAGAAGAGCTAGAGCCGTGGCCGATAATAACTAAAGAAGGTCGAGTTGGTTTCATTTCCCTACAATATTCCGCAAAGTTCAGGGCGTAAATGTGGATAATAACTATATGTCATCTGACCTATACTCAATCCCACAAATAACGAAAATTCCGATTCCGTACATAAGCGTGCGAAAAGAAATCACATCATATGGAAACGCAGGGCGCTAAATGGTTTAGGGGAAACTCTTTGTTGAATTGAACAAAAAATCATGCTTTATTCTTCTGCAATTAACTAAACAAAAATAAATCTTATAAGGGAGTAGGATCAAATGCTTAAAAAGACACTATTGTCTGTCGCAACCGCATCCACTGTAGCTGGCTTCGCCTTTGGCGCCTCTGCAGCTGGCATGGTTGACGGACCAAGCGTTAAATGGAACTTGTCTGTTTGGGGCAAACCACGCGCGTTTACAGCAGGTATCGAAACTTTACGCGACATTGCTGACGAACGCACAGGCGGCAAGTTCAAAATTAAAATTCATTATGGTGGAGCTCTTTCAAAATCCAGAGAAAATCTGGACGGAATTAAACTTGGCGCATTCCAAATGGCCATGTTCTGCTCACCTTACCATCCTGGAAAAAATCCAACATTGACAGGTTTGGACCTTCCGTTCCTACCTTTCCCGAACCTTCGTGTTCAGGCAAGAGTACATGATGCTTATTATCAGCATCCAGCTGTTGTAAAGGATCTTGCGCGTTGGGATGCTTATTTGTTGATGAGCTCTCTTCTTCCTCAGTATGAATTTACGGGCGTTGGCAAGCCACCTCGTACGTTAGCTGACTGGAAAGGCAAACGTGTTCGTGCGCTTGGCGGTATTGGTAAAGCCATGATTAAACTTGGCGCTATCCCAACAACTGTTGTTGCGGCTGAAACATATACAGCACTTGAACGCGGTACTGTTGAAGCGGCATCCTTCCCGTTCACATATGCTCACGTATCCTACAAACTGACTGAGGTTGGTAAATGGTATACTGCGAACATGTCACCAGGTGCTGTGAACTGCCCGGTTGTTGTTAATGTTCCTGCATGGAACAAACTTCCAAAGCAGTATCAAGACCTGCTTAAAGAAGCAAAAGCGCCTGCTTATGACGCTTTGATTTCTTCATATGAGAATGCAGATGCTAAAAACCTTCCAATGATGAAGGAAAAAGGCCTAATTGAGATCTCATATTCAGATGCTGAACTTGCAGCCTTCCGTAAAGCTGGCGCAAAACCAGTATGGGATGACTGGCTTAAAGATATGGAAAGCAAAAATCTGCCTGGTCAGGAATTGCTTGATTTGATCATGACGACTGCGAAGCAGTAACGACTCCATGATGAAGGGCCGGTATGCACAATTGCGTACCGGCCCTTTTTAATGTGGCACTAAGCTGCAGAGAATAAAAAAATCCCCCTACTTTGCATGAGTGAAAGTAAGCCCATGATAACAGAAAAAGCCAATCCAAGCGATCGCCCGCCCGGAGCGCTAGCCTCGTTTGACCACTGGTATTCCAAAATCGAGAATTTCCTAAACGGGTTTTCCGCGATTGCTATTTTTGCCGTGATGCTGCTTGGTGTAGCCCAAGTATTCGGCCGCAAATTCTTCAACATGCCAATTCCCGGCTATATTGACTTCATCGAACAAAGCATGGTGGTCTTCGCCTTTTTTGGCATTGCTTATTGCCAACGCCTTGGCGGCCATGTTCGCATGGATCTTTTTATGGCCAAGTTTAGCGGCAGAACCCTTTATTTCTTTGAAGCACTTGCAACTCTAGTCGGAATGTTCGTTATTACCGTTTTAATCCAGAAAAGTTGGCTTCATTTCATGCGCGCATGGGAATATGGCGACACTACGATGGATATAGGACTTCCAATTTGGCCTGCCAAATTAATCATCCCAGTTACTTTTAGTTTTCTGTGGATCCGGTTCGGCATACAAGCTGTTGGGTTTATGAGACTATTTCTTGCACCCGACGCAGTCATTGTTGGTGTCCCGATTATTGAGGATGTGGAGGAACAAGCCCGTCACGAAATCGCAGATGCTTTGGGCGACGAAGCCGCAGCCAACGCAAAATTTGATGAAAACTATAACAAAAAATCGAAGACCGACGGAGGAAATGTATAATGGAACTTGATCCTCTTTTGACCGGTGTTATCGGTATTGGCGGTTTGATAGTTATGGTCTTTTTGGGCGTTCGCGTTTACATCGCAGCGACAATTGTTGGCATGATTGGTATTGTTTCCATTATTGGATGGGACGCTGGTACTGGTATTGTTGGAACAATCCCTCATTCAAAATCAACACTCTATTCATTGAGTGTTCTGCCCATGTTTATCCTTATCGGTTATCTCGCTTTCCACGCAGGCATAACAACCTCCGCTTTTGATGCTGCCAAGAAATGGATTGGCTGGGTTCCTGGTGGACTAGCCGTAGCGACAGTATTTGCCGCAGCTGGATTTGCTGCTGTGTCAGGAGCGAGTACCGCAACTGCCGCTGTATTTAGTCGCGTTGCCATTCCTGAAATGCTGGCCGCTGGTTATGACAGGCGATTAGCTGCTGGTGTTGTTGCTGCCGGCGGTACTTTGGCGTCTCTAATTCCGCCAAGTGCAATTCTCGTGATCTATGCGATTATTGTGGAACAATCAGTAGGGGCCCTGCTTCTCGCGGGCTTTATTCCCGGAATTGTATCGGCCTTGATTTACGCATTGATCATTATGGGACGTGCCACGGTAAACCCGAAACTTGGGCCGCCAGTTCGCGGATACACTCACATGGACCGGATCAAGTCTTTGCCGGGTACGTTGCCAATGGTTGCTGTTATAGGCATTATATTCAGCGCCATTTACGGCGGCTGGGCAACCCCGACAGAAGCGGGTGCACTCGGCGCATTTGTTGTATTTATTATTGCCTTATTCCATGGAATGCGGACTCAAGCGCTCAAAGACGCACTCTTTGAAACTGCTAAACTGACGGTCATGATCTTCTCGATCATTTGGGGTGTTCTTGTTTTTGTTCGCTTCCTCGGATTTTCAGGACTTCCGGAAGCATTTGCCGAATGGATTTTGGGTCTACCCCTTCCACCAACATTAATCATTGTTTTGATTCTTTGTGGCTATGCGGTCCTTGGCATGTTTATGGATGCGATTGGCATGTTGCTTCTAACCCTGCCTGTTGTCTATCCTGCGGTTATCGGCCTTGGATATGATCCGATTTGGTTCGGTATCATTGTTGTAAAAATGGTTGAAATTTGCCTGATTACACCGCCAATTGGATTGAACTGCTATGTCGTAAATGGCGTGAGACCGGATATACCGCTTGCAGATGTTTTCCGGGGTATTGGCCCCTTCTTCGTTGCAGACGTATTGACGATTGCTCTGTTTATTGCATTCCCAGCTTTGATCCTGTGGTTGCCGCAACAAATGCTCAATTGAGTTAAGCTTCAGTTGAAATTTCTCCTAATAAAAAGCCCGCAGACGATGCGGGCTTTTTTCGTATATCCAGAATAAGTACGAAAAATGGAAAAAACGCCTAACCAAAACTTGAACCAGACGCCGATTTAGGGCACTCTATCAGTCACAAAAAAGCAAAAATAAAAAAGGTGTATAAATGGATTTCTCTTTAACTGAAGAGCAAGAAGCTATTCGTGATAACGTGGCTGCGCTCTGTGCAAAATTTGACGACGAATATTGGCATGACCGTGACAGAACCGGTGAGTTCCCGAACGACTTCCACAGGGCAATGGCGGACGCTGGCTGGCTTGGTATTACCATGCCTGAAGAATATGGCGGTGCGAACTTAGGTGTAACCGAAGCCGCCATTATGATGCATGAAGTTGCGAAATCATCAGGTGGTATGTCAGCAGCCTCTGCTATTCATATTAATATTTTCGGCCCTCATCCAATTGTTGTTTTCGGAACAGATGAGCAAAAGCAGCGCTGGCTTCCACCCCTGATCAAAGGCGACGTCAAAACAAGCTTCGGTGTAACTGAGCCTAATTCAGGCTTAAATACATCTGCTTTACAAACCAAGGCTGTAAAGCAGGGAAACCACTATATTGCGAATGGCCAGAAGATGTGGACAACCACAGCTCAGCAAGCAGACAAGATTATGCTTCTCGCACGCACCACGCCGATTGAAGAGTGCAAAAAACCAACCGATGGCTTGTCGCTATTCTACACAGATTTGAACCGTGACTATTGTGATGTGCGCCTCATCGAAAAAATGGGACGTAAATGCGTTGATTCCAACGAAGTCTTCATTAACGATCTGCCAATCCCTGAAGAGGATCTGGTGGGTGAGGAAGGCAAAGGATTTCATTACCTTCTCCATAGCCTAAACCCGGAACGCGTTCTCATCGGCGCTGAAGCCGCAGGCATTGGTATGAACGCCCTTGCACGCGCCACACAATACGCAAAAGATCGTGAAGTATTTGGGCGTCCTATTGGTCAAAATCAATCCATACAACATCCCCTTGCTGAAAGTTGGATGGAACTTGAAGCGGCCATGCTTATGGCAATGAAGGGAGCTTATCTCTACGACAGCGGGCAGGAATGCGGAACATTTGCAAATGCCGCGAAGTACATGGGCGGCGAAGCGGGCTTTAAAGCCTGTCAGCAAGCAGTCCTCACCCACGGCGGCGTTGGTTATGCCAAAGAGTTCACAGTCGAGCGCTTAATGCGCGAAGTTATGATCTGCCGTATCGCTCCTATTAGTCCACAGCTCATACTTTGCTTCATTGCAGAAAAAGCACTGGGGCTTCCCAAGTCCTACTAACAAACCAGCCTATAAGGGTTCAAAATGAATAATAAGAATAATGGACCTTTGACTGGGATACGCGTTGCGGACCTAACAGCAGTGCTGTTGGGTCCTTTCGCAACCCAGATCATGGGAGATCACGGTGCGGATGTGATCAAAGTTGAGGGTTTTGACGGCGACACGATGCGCTCGTTAGGCCCCAAACGCTCAGAGAATATGGGCGCTGTTTACCTCAATGCCAATCGCAACAAACGCAGCCTTTGCATTGATCTCAAATCTACTGAAGGCATAACGGCCTTTCATGAGTTTTTGAAAACAGTTGATGTTTTTGTTCATAACATGCGCCCATCTGCCGTCAACCGGCTTGGTCTCAGTTATGAAGAGGTCCGAAAAATTAATCCAAATATCATTTATTGCGGTGCTTACGGATTTGGCCAAGACGGCCCCTATGCTAACAAGCCAGCCTACGATGATATGATCCAGGGGGTGAGTGGCCTTGCGTCCCTGCAAAGCACACTCATGGGCCGCCCAGGATACATGCCAACAGTAATTGCAGACAAAGCCACAGGGCTTTCTGTGGTTTACGCCATTAGCATGGCCTTGTTTCACCGGGAGCGAACTGGCGAGGGACAAGAGGTTAAGGTTCCCATGTTCGAAACCATGGTACACTTCCAGATGCTGGAACATCTTTACGGGCAAAGTTTTGTCCCCCCAATTGGATCCGCAGGATATCCCCGCGCTATCTCTCCAACACGCCATCCCTACAAAACCAAAGATGGTCGCATGATCGGCGTTTTGCCCTATGTGGACAAACAATGGAAAGCATTCTTTGAGATGGCTGGATGTCCGGAAATGATGGACGATCCACGATTTTGCACTCTTGAAAAACGCCTGACTAACATTGATGAACTATATGCATTGCTATCGACCATTGTTGAAACGCGCAATGCTGATGAGTGGCTACATGATTTGGAAGCTGCCAGTATTCCATCGGTTCCAATTAACAGTCCTGAAGATCTAATTGATGACCCTCATTTAGTGGCGATTGACTATTGGCAGGAAATGGATCACCCGACTGAAGGCAAGCTTCGTTCTGCAGGAATTCCAATTGAATTTTCTGCAACGCCGGGCGCCATTCGAAAACATGCTCCGACCCTTGGTGAACATTCTGCCGAAGTTCTTCGGGAATCAGGTGTCCCTGAGGAAACAATCAAAAATTTGATCGCTAACAAAGTTATTAAAGACATAAAAGCGGTTTAGAAAAGACAAGGGAGGCAATCATGCACATACGGGATTTTGCAATCTCTCATCCAGACAAAGCCGCCGTTATAATGGCTAACACTGGTGAAACGATCACTTATAAGGAACTCGACGAACGCTCTAACCAAATTGCCCAGTATTTTCGGAACCAAGGCCTGCAAGTGGGAGATCACATTGCGTTTCTGCTGGAAAATAATAACAAATTTCATGCGCTCTGTTGGGCTGCCCAGCGGGCTGGCCTATATTTCACGGCAATTTCCTCGCGTCTTTCGGCAGACGAGGCCGCCTATATCATCAATGATTGTGGTGCTGAACTTTATATAACATCTCATTACAAGTCCGATATAGCAGGCACAGTAATAGGCCAAATTCCCAATGTAAAAACCAGCCTTATGATGGATGGTACAGTGGAAGGTTATGGGTCTTTTGAAGACGCAATCGCCTCTTTTCCAACTACCCCTCTCGCAGATGAATGTGAGGGTGCAGATATGCTCTATTCGTCGGGAACCACAGGTAAACCAAAAGGTGTAAAACCAACAGAAGTTGGAACTCCTATAGATTCAGAAGACAATCTGTATAACGTCTTGCAAAATATTTATGGTTTTGATTCGACCGTTTTGTATCTCTCCCCGGCGCCGCTTTATCATGCGGCACCCCTTCGCTACAATATGCGAGTTCAACGCTTCGGCGGAACTGTCGTGGTTATGGAAAACTTTGACGCGGAAGAATACCTTCGTCTGCTACAAAAATATAAAGCCACTCACAGTCAACTTGTCCCGACCATGTTTATCCGCATGCTAAAATTACCGCATGAGGTACGCCTAAAATACGATGTGAGCTCTATGAAACTGGCCATTCATGCCGCCGCTCCCTGCCCAGTTGATGTAAAACGCCAGATGTTTGAATGGTGGGGCCCGATTTTGCACGAATATTACGGCGGCACAGAAGGTAATGGCTACTGCACCACCGGACCTGAAGAGTGGTTGGAGCATCCGGGGACTGTGGGTAAGGCTGTTATCGGCAATCTCCATATTGTTGGGGATAATGGTGACGAGCTACCCGTAGGGGAGACAGGTACGATCTATTTCTCGGACAGCAAAGACTTCGTCTACCACAATGACCCAAAGAGAACTGCTGAAAGCTATAATGACAAAGGGTGGAGCACTCTTGGGGATGTTGGCTATATGGATGAAGAGGGATATCTATATTTAACGGATCGTAAAAGCTTCATGATTATCTCTGGCGGGGTCAATATCTATCCACAGGAAATCGAAGACCTTCTGATTTCACATCCAAAAGTATATGATGTTGCCGTATTCGGTGTCCCCAACGATGATTTCGGTGAGGAAGTAAAAGCAGTTATTCAACCGGTTGACATGGTCCTTGCCGGAGACGATTTTGCACAAGAAATTACTGAATTCTGCAAAGCGAATATCAGCCGTATAAAATGCCCAAAAACTGTAGACTTTATGGAAGAACTCCCCCGCCATCCGACGGGCAAACTCTACAAAAGATTACTGCGGGACACATACTGGGAAGGCCGACAAAGCAGTATTATTTAAAGTCAAGAAAGGTGCGGAGTAATCTCCGCACCTTTCTTCATTATGACGCCATTTTTTTCTGTTCTTCAAACAGTGACACGTTTGCCAAAGTTTGAAGAGCCGCGTTAGCAGCTTCTTGACCTTTAAGGGCAAAATGGTCCCGATAGAAATCCATATGGGCCGGAACTTCCTGAAAATTATGCGGCGTTAGCACAACAGAGAGAATTGGGACGCCACTGTCCAGCTGAACTCGCATCATGCCCTCAAGCACTGTCGCTGCGACAAAATCATGGCGGTAAATTCCGCCATCAACAATTAGCCCAGTCGCCATTACCAGATCATATGCACCCGTTTCAGTTATTTTTTGAGCCAACAATGGAATTTCCAGACTGCCAGGAACATCAAATATAACGATATTATCCCTATTTAAACCAGCTGCCGCCAACCCATCTGAGAAAGATTTCGTCGCTTGCGAGACAATATCGATGTGCCAGTTGGCCTGAATAACAGCAATTTTGCGGGATGAGCTTTTGACCTGAGAAAGGACACCAGTCGTATTTTTATTTTTTTGCATTTTTTATGTGCCTTGTTTTCAATTAACATCAAAAACTCAAGGCAAGAACGAAAAGCCACGCATATGGAATCAATGCCCATGTGCAGCCTTCGTTTTGTTCTCTTTCATCCGGACTATGACCGTCGGCTTTGGAATCACACCAAATCTGCTGTCCCTGCACGAATGCAGGCGCTCGCGGGCTTGAACACTGTTCTTACCGCCGGTAGGGACTTTCACCCTGCCCTGAGAACATTCCGTCCAATATAGTGAACGCAATATTATGACAATAATTTCACAGCTTTACGAATGAGGCAATAGGAAGGTTTAATATTTTACGATAATGCTTTGCGCAAGTCTGCAAGACTAATAGGCTTGGTATAACTTTGCACCGACGAAAGTCCTCGTGCACTCCCGATGGTTTTCGCGAAATCCACATAATGTGGATTATATCCCGTTACCACCATAATACGTGCGGAACAGCCTTCTTCGGCTAGCCAATTCACCAATTCGATCCCCTCGACACCTGGCATAACCATATCCAGAATAATCACGGTTGGATCAAAATCTTTAAATGTTTGCTTAAATACATCGGCCTGATCAGTGACTCGCACTTCATATCCCATGCCTTCAGCAACTTGCCTGACAAAATCAGCAAACATTTTTTCATCGTCTATAATTAGTGCGCGCTTTTCACTCATCACTTATCAAGTTATCTTTTCTATAGTCGAATAAAACTAACCCATTATTACGAGGTCACAGACAGTGTTCAACGAAGATTTCACAAAATTGGTAAAAGAAGCAATTCTATATAATCAACTCGAACGTTATTTTTCGCCCAAAGGGGATGCCTTTGACAAGCTAAATAATCATTTTGAGCTTCAACCATGCGTGAAAGACATAGAAAATGATAAAAAATCCGCTGGTGGCCTGAAACTTTCACATGCACAACGGCGCATGCTTATATTCTTGGTTGCCCTTTGGGACGGACAGGAAGCCGATCGAATTTTTAACGAGGGAATCGGTAGTCTTGGTAAACTTATTCATTCAATGGATGCAAACAACCGCGATCTAGTCGCAGATCTTGTCGTCACCTATCCAGGGTGGGGCCGTTAATATGCAACACCATGCACAACTTTACCGTTTCTGCACAAAAACATAATAGAAATGAAAGCAATTAGCGCTATGAATAAAAATTGTGAATTCAGCGTTCATTTTTCAGTTGTTGCTGAGGCATATTGCATAAATAGGGAACTGTACGAGATATGATGGACTGGAATAAGTTACTTTCTACCAAAAGATTTGGGCAGCAAAGCGCTGAACCGATCTCATCTTCGCGCAGCCCTTTCCACAAAGATCAGGATCGCGTTGTATTCTCTTCGGCATTTCGCCGCCTACAAGACAAGACCCAAGTTCATTCCATGACTGAAAGTGATTATGTACGCACACGTCTCACTCATTCCATGGAGGTTGCATCCGTAGGCCGGTCCCTTGGTGCGAATGCTGGACAGATGATCATGGATCGCCATTTGAAAAGCAGTGATTTCAGTGCGGCAGAATTCGGGCATATTGTTTCAGCAGCCTGTTTGGCCCACGATATCGGCAATCCTCCTTTTGGCCATTTCGGAGAAGATACCATCCGGCATTGGTTTAAAACCGGACCAATGGAAAACAACCTCCTGACTTCACTGTCCCAAAGCCAACAAATGGACTTCTTGAATTTTGAAGGCAATGCGCAAGGGTTTCGTGTCCTTACCAAGTTACAAAACTGGCGGAACAATGGCGGCTTACGGCTAACTTATGCCACCCTTGGTACATTTATGAAATACCCCCGAACCTCCGTAACAACGCACCCGATCGACGGAGATCAGGCCGGGAAAAAATATGGAATAATGCAATCTGAAATAGATCAATTTCAGGAAGTCGCTACAGAACTTGGACTAGTTCAGAGAAACCATGAAAACTATTGGTGCCGCCATCCTCTGGCCTATCTTGTAGAAGCGGCAGACGATATTTGCTACTCGGTTGTGGACATTGAAGACGGCGTTAAATTGGGGCGTTTGGCATTTGCAGAAACTGAAGATTTAATGCTTCGTATTCTCGGAAAAACTCCTTTGAGATATTCCGAATTCACTGAAAATTCTGAAAAAATATCTTATCTACGTGCTAAATGTATTGGAAAACTTATTGGGGAAGTCTCCATAATTTTTGCTGATTACGAACGCGAGATCCTTGAAGGAACCTATAAAGGTGATTTGTTACACCATTCCATAAACGCTCCTATTTTCGCGGAAATAGAAACTCTCTGCCGCCAACACATCTTCAATCATCAAGAGAGAATACAAGCTGAACTTAGGGGATCTGAAATTTTAACAACCATGCTTGACGTCTTCTTTACGGCCAATCAAGAATGGGAGAATTATCGTCAAGATGGCATACCACCCTCTCCTCGATCGAGGGTTGTCATGAATCTTTTCCCGAGAGCCGTTGAGCAACACAAATCTCTTTATGATTGGCTGCTTGATATTACAGATTTTGTCTCCGGTATGACAGACTCGTTCGCCGTCCGTCAGTTCCAAGATCTAAAAGGGTTTACTTAAGTTATTTATCTAAACCCGTATCAATTGCAGTTCACAGTTTGAATTATTCAACGAAACACCAATTAACGGTTTGTTTATTTTCGCTCAGTACATTAGACATTGCTGATATTAATACTCGGTGCGGAAGTGGACCCAATGCTCTATCGAACTTCGAATTACGCCAACAAAACCGAAACACCTCCACCGGATACAGCGTTAAGCTCCCGCACAATGACTGCAAGAAACATTGCACAGGATTATGCCATGGGCACTCTGAATTCAGATGCCCAAAGGTCAGCAGAAAATCTCATCAAGGTTTTCATTAATGACTCGAACTCCAAGGTAAGAGGGGCAATATCAAATCAGTTAAACACATGTCCTCACTTGCAAAGAGATATTGCTTTTCAACTGGCGATGGATTGCGAAAATGTGGCCCTCCCAATTTTACAAGCTTCTGCGATTTTGGATGAAGCTGATTTGCTGGAGATTCTCAGCAGTGCAACTGAAATCAAACAGATCGCCATCGCCGGGCGCGGAAACATATCTTCCAGAGTTACAACTCATATCGCTCAGCATGGTACCCGTGATGCCGTAAAGGCATGCCTAAGCAACCACAAGGCGTCATTCTCCGAAGAAGATTTTGAACACATAATGCTTCAACATCTCCTAGACAAAGAGATTTTAAAACTGATTATCGGACGCACAGACTTGCCTGAAGACACGTTGGTTCGGCTGTACCAAAACATACCCGAAGAGCAAAGAAAACAACTTGTACAAGAGAAAGGAGCTCCTCACATTGTTGCTAGTCAAGTGCGCCAAAATGAAAAGGAGCAGGCCTTAGCACTCCTGTTGTTCGAGCGTGAGAGTATGGATGAAAAACAAAAAGCAGCTACTCAACTTAACGGTGATGGACGCCTTACATTTACACTTCTATTGAGGTCGCTAATTCTAAGCGACAGACTTTTTTTTGCAGCTGGCCTTGCGCTAAAAGCTGGCTCCTCCACAAGACGTGTTTTGTCACTTTTTGCAGAGCAAAATGACAAAAGGCTGAAAAACCTACTTAAAAATGCTGCCGTTCCACCATATCTTTTTGCTGCATTCAAGATAACCATTGAGGAAATACAGGATTCACCTTCAGCGGGAAATAAAAACTCCGACTTGACCAATCGGAAAAAAATTCTAAATCGAATCTCAAAAACCTATAACTACGATACTGGCCAATCAGTTGAAAAAGTTATGGAATTATTTATCCAAAAAGGATAATTAGTTATGCTGTTCGCATATCCGAACAATATAAGTTAGTGAAAAATTCTTATAAGCACACTAGTACATTGATTTTGAACGATTATTCAAAATACTTAAAGATCGAATTATTTTGCGTTTTACTCGCCCCCCTTTCATGCGTTACCGTTTTCTCACTATTTGGAAAAAACGAACATTAATAATAATTTATTTAGGCCTGTGACGGTGTAGTATGCGTATATTAATTGCAGACAAACATGATTTATTTAGGCAAAGCCTGACTCTTATGCTGAGAGGGATATACGAGCAAACCATGAGTTTGGAAGAAACTGATAACTGTAAAGACATGTGGGAACTACTTGATCAGAAACAGTTCGACCTAATTGTTACCGGATCGAACATTCTGGACGACAAGGAACAATACACACTTAGGAAAATTCGTTACAGAAGCAAACAAGCACCCATTTTGGCAGTGATGGAAAACCAGTGCCCCAAACTTATGGAAAGCCTGAAAAGGCACAGACCCAATGGAATAATTTGCAAAACTGCCACTCCTGATACTTACAAAGAAGCTCTCATTGCTCTCATTGAAGGGCGAAGACATTTATATGCGGCTCAAACCACTGAAGACAATCCAAAGCCTCAAAACGTACAGCTCCAACAGGCAAAACTTACCAAGCGTCAAAAAGGTGTATTACGGCTGATAGCAGAGGGGCAGAGCAATCGGGATATTGCAGCGATCCTTAGGCTTTCTGAGGGAACGGTGAAAGTCCATGTAACGGCCATATTAAAGACCTTAGACGTTAAAAACAGAACCCAAGCAATGCTATTGGTTCAGCGCAACCAAATTCAGATTTAGTCCGCACCTAACGAAGCACTTCTGCTAGACAAAACAATGCCAACTTGCGAAAATAAGTACCAACACATGCAGGAGGGAAAATATGCGCCTAAAAATTGATTACTATGCTGGCATAGCATCACCGTGGACCTATTTGGGCCATGATCGTATTTGTCATTTAGCAAAAAAATACGATGCCGAACTCCACTTCAAACCTGTGGATTTTGGAACTATTTTTGATGCCTCTGGTGGCTTGCCGTTACCAAAAAGATCCCCACAAAGGCAACGTTATAGGATGCAGGAACTCAAACGTTGGCGAGAAGAGCTCGATGTTCCGCTAACACTGCAGCCAAAGTTTTTCCCAATATCACATACCAAAGCTGCTTTGATGGTCATGGCCGCAAAAAAGGCTGGCGCAGATGACCTGAGACTTGCTGGTGTATTTCTTTCCGCCGTTTGGGCAAGAGACAAAAATATTTCAGATGCCGCTGTGCTAATTGATGAGGCGCAAAGCGCCGGGTTTGACGGTCAAAATATGTTTGCAGAGAGCGAAAACACAGATCTGCTCGACGAGTATGAATCTTATACAAAAGAAGCAATAGATCGCGGTGTCTTTGGTGCCCCAAGTTATGTGATCGGAGAAGAAATATTTTGGGGGCAGGACAGGCTACATTTTGTAGAAAAAAAATTAAAAGAAAGCTGCTAAGATGACACTTGATCCACAAGCAAAATGGGTATTGGACATTGCTATTGAGGCAAAAGTTACGCCCCTAGACGAAATGAGCGCTAACGACGCCAAGACAACTTATGAAGAACGTGCACAGAAACTTTGCGTAAAAAATGTGCCTATTGGTAATAGTCAAGATTTCTCGATCACTGGCCCCAATGGGGATATCCCGCTTCGGCTTTACACACCAACTGACGCGTCTGATAATTTGCCAGTTGTCGTTTTTTTTCACGGCGGTGGCTGGGTGATTGGCAGCCGAGACAGCCATGACAGTTTGTGCCGCCAAATCTCCAACCAAGGTAACTTCATCGTTTTGTCTGCTGATTATCGGATGGGCCCTGAAGCTCCGTTTCCAGCGGCACCAACAGATTGCTATGCGGCCTACCAATGGTCTTTAGCGAATATTCAGAAATACGGTGGCAATCCTGAAAAAATTGCCGTCGCAGGAGACAGTGCTGGTGGAAATTTAAGCGCTGTTGTCTGCTTGATGGCACGTAATGCGAACATAACTGCTCCTTGCTTCCAGTGGCTCATTTATCCTGCAACAAACATGAACATGGAAACATCATCTCATAAGGATTTTGCCGAAGGGTATTTTCTGACGACTACGTTGATGGAATGGTTCCAAGGGCATTATCTGGAAAGCGCTGAAGATAAGAATGACTGGCGGGCATCCCCTCTTCTTGCTGAAGATTTATCTAACCTGCCGCCTGCCCTCATCCAGACCGCAGGGTTCGATCCCTTAAAGCAAGAAGGAATTGCCTACGGAGCGGCGTTGACTGCTGCTGGGGGGCGATCAAATCATACTGATTATCCCGGCATGATCCACGGGTTCATTAATTTGGGTGGCGTTATTGATACCGCAAAAATTGCAACGACTGAAGGCGTTGAGGCACTAAAAACTGCTTTCGCATAACTTTCCGCTGTCTTTCGCCAACTACTAATTTTCGTCAACACCATGTTTCTCGGTAAGACGGTGGCGGCACATATAGGTTCAACGCTCGATGCGGCCAGTATTGATGTGAAAATGTCACCAGCAGCACAAAGGCAAAAAAATTGAGCCCCAATTACGGGGCTCAATTTCTAATTCATTATGATTTTGATATGAGGACTAACGCCATCCAACACGATCAAAGATTTTTACCGCTTCAACTTGCTGATCAGCGACTTTATCCAATCCGATTGCATCAAATTTGTGAGTGCCCCAGCTTGCGACGGTCCCGTTAATCTCGACGCCAGCTTTTACTGGATACTCATAATTTGAAGATGCATAGAATTTCTGAGCTTTGTCGTTCGACAAAAACTCAATCAATTTAATGGCATTTTCTTTGTTCTTCGCGGCTTTCGTCACAGCAACGCCGGAAATATTTACATGCGAGCCACGATCATTTTGATTTGGCCAGAACATGGCAACCTTTTTAGCGGCGTCAGCTTGAACTGCATCGCTAGAGTTTTGCATTTTACCGTAATAGTAGGTATTCCCGATGGCAACATCGCACTCGCCAGCAGCTGCGGCCTTAATTTGGTCCCGATCACCACCTTGTGGTTTACGTGCTAAATTTTCCTTGATACCTGCAGCCCATTTTTCAGCAGCATCAGACCCCTTATGTGCGACCATTGCCGCCAACATAGATTGGTTATAGACATTTGTTGAAGATCTCACACAGATGCGGCCTTTCCATTTCGGGTCAGCCAAATCTTCATAAGTCGAAAGATCAGACGCCTTTACGCGGTCTTTTGCATAGAACAAAACGCGACTACGTACAGTCAGACCATACCAGAAGCCTTTAGGGTCGCGGTATTGTGCCGGAATATTCTTTGAAATCTCATATGATGCAATAGCCTGAAGAACTCCGGCTTGTTTGTGAGACATAAGACGGCTGATATCAACTGTCAGAATTGCATCCGCAGGACTGTTCATACCTTCAGATTTAAGGCGTTGCAGCATTCCCTTTTTGGCAAAAACTACGTTCACCTCAATACCCGTCTCTTTTTCGAATTCATCCAGAATAGGACGGATCAGTTTTTCCTGGCGGTAAGAATAAAGGTTTACTTCTTTTGCGAAGGCAGCAGTCGTAGCCGTTAGGCCCGCCACAGCTGCGGAAGCTGTCAGAACAAGTGCGGAAATACGCATTTCAATTCCTTTGGTTAATGTTGCGAATGATTATCAATTACAACCTATATACGCCCTCAATATCCAGAAAGCAACTAATTATGATAATCGTTCGCAACTACCGAAACCGTATTGGTTGTGATAAATAGCGGCCTCTATTCGCCAGGATTTGGGTTCGCGTTTGGAACTTCGTGAATTAGCCAACAATTACCCGTCAGATTTTTGCCCTTCAATTATTGATTTAAAATCACCGAAAGCATCATAAAGATGATCCATCAAAGCCCGCACCCGAGGGTTAGATCTGAGATCACTGTGGGTTAGAATCCAAATTTGCATATCAGGGACCAATTCTGTATTGGGCACTCGTATCAGATCTGGATCAGTATCACCTATGTAACAAGGCAGCATTGCGACACCTTGCCCCATTTTTATCATTTGAACGGCTAAAGCTGATGTATCTGCTGTTGCGGCAATGCGCGCTGGAATAGTTGGTTTTCTTGACGGTCCATAATCCAGTGAAATCCATCGATCCAGCTTGGGGCGCTCAGCAAGATACCGACTTGAAGCGTAAAGCGTCATTGGGCTTTCAGCAATTTTCTTCCCAAATGCAGATACCGGTGGGGATTTTGTTATACGAATGACAACATCGGCCTCTCGCCATGCAAGTTTGGTCAGCTTGTCTGTAGCTGCCACATTCAAATCAATCATCGGAAAGCGGCGCATAAATTCATCGATAGGCTTATAGAGCAGTGCCAGATACAAGCTTTCTGACAAAGACAATGTGACAGAGCCTGCCAGGCCAGTGTCAGCTGAGAACGCTGCGCGATCGATTGCGACGACTGCGTCTTCAACTTGGCGAGCCAAAGGTAGAATACGTTTTCCAAGCTCAGTGAGGCATTGCCCCTCCCGTCGCCTCTCGAACAATGCGCCTTTCAGGTTTCCTTCTAGCGCTTGAACATGCCGGGAAACCGTTGCGTGGGTAGTTCCTATAGCTTTGGCTGCGCCGCGAATTGATCCCGCGTTTTCTACGGCAAGAAAAACTCTTAAATCGTCCCAATTCATAGTGGTTAATTTTTGATCCATACTGTTTCACAATTGGACAATTTATAATCCAAATAATTATCGATATCAATGTTCCACGGAAAAATACAAACCAAAGGAACATTCGATGACCTACGAAATCACACTAATTGAAGCCGATATCCGCGCGCCCCTAAATGGCAACATGAAACTAAGCCTCGATCACGAAGGGGTATCAAAGGCACAGCTTGAATATAGTTGGGACACTGAACAATTTACCGCTGTTTTTCGAGGCCATGCGCCAAGCCTCCCCTTTCCGGCTCACCCAACCGATCTACTACAAAAGCCAATACAGGCCTTGAATAAAGCGAAAACGGCTGATCACCACCTGATCACAGATGTGTTTTTGGATCAAAAAATCACCATTCACCTCACTAAATAGGAAAACTGATATGCCAAATTATTCGAAAAAAACGATATCCTCAATTATCAGCGGCTCACTATTAATACTCTTTGCAAGCAGCGCTTCGGCCCAATCCACCTCTATCGGTGTATTAGGACTATTCGACCTAGAACAGCCAAGTTCTGTCTCAATCAGTGACGACGCTATTGCTAGAACAGGGTGTCACATTGACAGACACGGTAAGATTAACGGCGAGCAAGGAGACATTGATATTGATGAGCCCAATTACTTTGTATTGCTCAAATGTGAAAGTTCAGTCTTAGCTGCCCCTGATAAACGCACGGCATTTGCCAAACTGATAAAAAGTGAAAACGCACCCGTTATTATGGAAGGGAATATGGTCGATATACCGACGGCTAATAGCGCGGCTCCTAATTCAAATCGCCAATATATTTTGAAAATCAGTCGCTATAACAACAAGGACATCACAGGCCGTGACACTGATTTGAAACATCTTTCAGAACTCACAAGAAAATTACCAGACACCTATATTACCGAACGTATGATCGGAATAAACTACGCCTCAGGCATGTCCACCCCTGACGAAGCAGTTGTCATATATTATGACGATGCAGCAACCGGGAACCGATTTCGTAAAAACAATCCAAGCATTTTAAAAAAAATCGGCGCCTTTAATGATTCGCATTTAACTGATTTCATTTATTACAGCGCCAACCTTAACTAGAAAACTTCAGAGAGAAGACTAGCAAAACGCTTATTCTCTCTCTGCTGGCAACCCAAAATTGAAAATTAACCACTGTTATATTTGTATACATTCAATTTAACTAAAATAAACACCCCTATATCACTCAAACGGGGGATGCGCTTATATTAGTAATTTGCTAAACAAATAAATATCAAACAGAAAATTGTACTCAGTAATCGAACGGGGGAATGGTTCGAAATTTCGATTTCATGTAGTAAAGGTAGGTATTTGTTATGGCTAACCAAACTGTTGTAAATGCGAGCCCCGGCGTTAATTCAATTGACACCGCAACCATACAAGACACGACCTTTAGTCGCCAAGCCGACGACCTGATCATAACGAATGCATCAGGGGATCAAACAACCCTAACAAACTTCTTCTCCCCTACCCCGTCAGGTACTCCCAATCAATTAGCATTAGCGGATGGCACAATTTTGTCAGCTGACGAAGTCGCCACATTGGTTGATCTTGGAAATATTGCTCCAGCTGCAGGGCCTGCTGGCGGCGGCGGAACTGGCGGCGGCGCCGGTTTTAACGACTTCGATCCAGGCGGCATCGGTAACGGTATTTCGATCGAAGACTTGCTTGGTAGAACTGAGCTCGAATTTGAAGTCTTTGACCAAGATGATCAAGAGCAAGATGAAATTGAACAAGTACAGCTCGTTCAATCCAATTGCGTAGAGGAATTTAACGACGCGGTGGACGCATTTCTCGCAACGTGGAAACTGCCTCTAATTCCTGAAAGCGTCATTAATGACAGCGATATTGCTTTCTCATCAGATACCCTTATGGTTGGTGACGAATTTCGTTCGAATTCCAGTGGCGTGTCCTTCTTCACTAGTTTTCACAATAGCTTTAATAGTTTCAGCTCAGATCTCTTCAACAATAATGATTTACTCGATTTGTCAGGTGCGACGGAAGACGCAACACTCGTAGGTGATTTTCTCTTGGAAACCGAAGGTTTCAGCTTTGGGATAAATTTTTCACTCTCCCTTAGAAATGACTTCCACGGTGCTGATAGTGTTACCTCCCACCAATATGATGACATCCTAATTGGCGGTACTGGAGATGATCTACTTGCTGGAGATTTGGCAGCAATTGTAAATAGCTCAGAAGACATTCATGGCTTTGTAGGCCTTGAAAGCAATTTCACAGGTGGCTATGGCAATGATTCATTTGGGGGCAGCAATAACAATTTACTGACCACATTTAATGACAGCCTTGTTGGTGGGGCTGGCGACGACACTATGGCAGGGGATATGGTCCTCGCGGTTTTCGGGGAAAGTTCGATAACCTTCGAAATGAGTGCGCATAACTCCTTCAACAACAGTAATGCGAATATAGTTAGTGCCATGAGCGACGTCCTTGAAGGTGGCAGTGGTGATGATCTCATGGCTGGAGATGTGCTTTTATTGGTTGACGATTCTGATGACATTGAATTTGAGTTAGATGTATCAAACAATGTCTTTAATAGCGATGACAACTGTTACAACGTTTTCAGTGATAGTTTGGTTGGTGGTGCTGGCGACGACACAATGGCTGGTGACAATCTTTTAATAGTTACTGCGTCATCTGCGATGGATGACACCCTCAACGTTTCGAATTCAATATCTCAGGGTTCGGACAACATCTTCTCTGCTTTTAATGACGTTTTAAAAGGTGGCGCGGGTCAGGATATCGTAGTTGGGGATGACCTATTCCTGATTGCAGATAGCAGTGACGTAGATCACGATGTCAATGTAAGCAATTTTATAACTGTCGGTGATGGAAACCAATTCAACGTTTTCAATGATTTGCTGGAAGGCGGCAGCGGAGATGACACCCTAGTAGGTGACAACTACTATCTTGGTGGTTTTGCCAGCGGTTTCTTCCCTAGCATTTCTGTCTCAAACCATTTATTCGGTGGATCAGACAATGAATTCGCCGCGTTTAACGATGTGATGGACGGCGGTACCGGCGCTGATATCATGTCGGGTGATTTCCTCCTCCAAAACGACACCGATTCTGGCAGTACGCTTTCGATAGATGTCATCAATAGTGTTGGATCAGATGGCACTTTATCTGAAAATAACAGTTTCAATGCCTTTAACGATATAATGTATGCGGGCGCAGCCGTTACGGGGGGGGATATCGCCAACTTCTTAGTAGGCGACATCTACATCAACGATCCTTCAGATACAGACATTAACATATCACTCGGTAATTTTGTGGAACCCGATACTGGTAATGAAGCCGGGATGTTCAACGACAATCTTGTCGGTAGTGAAGTCGGTGACATTCTAATCGGAGACCTCGCGGTTGATGGCGACGGAGACGTGGAGTTTAACTTGTTCGGCGCTGGCGACTTCATGTATGGCGGTGGCGGTAATGATTTCATGTATGGTGGATTTAGTAATGACCTCATGTATGGCGGCGATTTTGGGGAGGAATTAACCGCCTTCAGCGATCACTTATGTGGCGGTGATGGGGATGATCTATTGGTCGGTGATTTCTATGTCATAGATGGTGATCTTGAGTACGATCTGCCTTTTGAATTCCTGTTAGATTTCCGGTTTGAAGACGAAAAGGAAAACGGGCTTATTGAACACACAATCACTCTATTCCAAGACACATTGGAGGGTGAAGGTGGCGATGACACAATGATCGGTGGTTTCGGAAACGACATTTTGACAGGTGGTAGTGGTGCGGATACCTTTTTGTATAACCATGTCTTCGAAGATGGTCACGATACAATCACTGATTTCGAAGGCGTCGACACCGTCGATCTTGATAAGTTATTTGACGATCTTGGCATTGCCAGCGCGGATGATCGAGCGGCGGCCGTCACCATCGATGTCGTTTCGGGAGACAGCGTCCTAACCATATCCGACGAAGGACCCTATCCGTTCTTCTCCATAACTTTCAGCGATGTCTCGCTTTCTGAGGGCGGTGTCTTAGATTTGGCGGCGCAAGGCATCATTGTCGGTGTTGGCGACGAGGATTAAGGAACACAAATGACGGAAAGCTCTGTCCTTAATAACGCGAAAATTGCAAACTCGATCTACACGTTATTAAGGGCAGGTAATACTGCTAAGGCGACAACCGCGTGCAAAAAAGCACTCCAACAGTCCCCGAACAGTCCGCACTTACTCGACGCCATGGGAATGGTCCACGCAAATGAATTGGACCTTCAAAATGCAGAAACTTGCTTCCGGACAGCCCTAAAAATTTCTCCAGAAAACACCAATGCACTTAACAATCTCGGGAACATCCTGCGTGAGACTAATATGTTTGAAGACGCTATTCATCAGTATGAAAATCTGGTGAAACTTTTACCTCTTGAAGCAACCCCACGTACTAATCTCGGAAAAGCTCTTCTTGGAAATGGACAATCTAGCTCCGCTATCATTGAATTTGAACACGCGCTAACACTGGACCCTGCTTACACTCAGGCAAGGATGGCATTGGCAAAGATTCTTTCGGAGACTGGTGACATTTCAGAAGCGATAATACAATTAGAAGAGGGCTCGCAAATAAACCCCAAAGATATTGATCTCCACAAACTCCACTCCCAATTGCTTGCCCAATCAGGCGACGTCAAACAAGCAATAAAACTGCTTAAACAAGCAAGCAAGCTGGCTCCAAATGATTTCGAGATCTGGTTTACACTCGGAAATCAGCTCACAGATCAACTTAAGTTCAAAGACGCTGAAAATGCACTTCAAGAAGCGCTGAAACTCGCGCACAAAAAAAGTGAGGTTCATAACAGCTTTGGTATTCTATTCAAAAATCAGGAGAAGCCTGAAATTGCGGCCGACCACTATTCTATTTCTCTCGAACTGGATGAGACAAATGCGAAGGCTCATAACAATCTAGGTAATGCCCTTATTGACCTAGAACGAAAAGAAGACGCCTTACACCACTTTAATAGAGCAATTGAGTTGGAACCTGATTTTGATGAAGCATATATAAACCGGGTGCAGGCTTTGGAGCTTTCACCGGATCATCCAGAGTTAAAACGCTTAATTGGTTATCTTTCCAGTGACCGATTACCAAAAGAGACCAAAACTAATCTACTGTTCACACTTGGTAAAACACATGATGAATTGGGGCTTTACAAAGAGGCCTACAAGTATACTCAGTTGGGAAATAGGATACTGGCAGAGAACGAAAAATTTGACCGTGCGCGTCATTATCATGCGATTGCGTCTGTTATTTCCTCCTTTGCTAAACCTGCAATTTGCGCAACCGGAAAGAACGCGGACGATCCCATACCAATTTTCATTATCGGAATGACGCGATCGGGTAAGACTTTGACTGAATCCATCCTCGCAAATCACCCTGATGTATACGCCGGAGGAGAACGCCATGATTGGCAGGACACGGTCAAATCAACTCGTGGCGAATTGGGCCTGACGCAACCTTTTCCCGCGTTCATTGATCATCTAACAGCCCGTCAAATACAATTGATCGGGGAAAAATATATTGACGCAATAAAGAAGGAAGCAAATGGAGCCCGTTATTTCATTGATACTATGCCGGCGAATTTTCCGTATATAGGCCTTATGTTTAAGGCACTGCCGAAGGTAAAAATCATTACGTGCCAGCGACATCTACTCGACAATTGCCTATATGCCTATTTCCAGCGCTACAAGCATGCAAACTCCTATTCATATGACTTGAGAGATGCAGCCGCATTTTTTGCTGATTATAACAGAATGCTAGCCCATTGGGGCCAACTGTATGGGGACAGAATACTTTCTCAAACCTACGAAAGTTTGGTTCAAAACCCTGAAAAAGCAACCGAAAAACTGTTTAAATATTGCGATCTCGAATTTTCTGAAAATTGGGTTCCAGAACATTTGAACAGTCAAGAGATCGGGCGGTGGCATAACTATACAGATCAATTAGTCCCTTTGGTAAATTGGCTCAATCAGCAAACGAAATACAGCCAGCCACAGACCTGATCTAGCCTTTTTGCAGTCTCTTAGCATCCCACCATGCAATAGTGTCGCGGGTGGCTCTTTCGATCTGCGGAAGCATATCTCGAATTTGTTCGATGTCTTCAGCATTCTCCTGAATTTCATGGGCTAGTTCAGCAAGACGCATCCCGAATAGAGACGCAGATGCCCCTTTTATCGTGTGTGCCGCCGAATGGACGACGGATACATCAGATTGCGAAACACCCGCTCGCAATTCATCAAGAAGTTTTGCGTGACTTTCCGATGCTGTTTCCAAAATTGTATCGAGCAATTCTGTACCGATCGAGGCTTCAAAGTTTTGCATTTCCTTTTCATCGCCTATAGGAATTTCTTCTCTAAATATCGGTTCTGGTGTTGAGCCATCGGGCACAACCAGTGCACTTATTTCACTCTCCAAGGCCTTGGAAACTGGAACATGTATTTTCTCGTCTAGCACTTTATTTATCGCGAGCAACAGATCCGCGCGTTCAAACGGTTTCGTCACACATTCATTCATTCCGGCATCGAAATAACTTTGTCGTTGCCCTGCCATTGCATCTGCGGTCAGCGCTATAATCGGGATAGTCGATTTTTTAGATTCCATTTGCCTGATAACTCTAGTCGCATCAGGACCGCTCATTTCAGGCATTCGGACATCCATCAAAATCAGATCGAAATCTTCAACCTTTAGTGCTTTTACAGCCTCGGCTCCATTCTCAGCGATTTTATGATTGTGCCCATACGTCTCAATCACATTAGCAATAATCATCTGGTTCACCTGATTGTCTTCAGCCACCAGGATTTTTAAGAACCGAGTCGTTTTATATTCGTCTGAAGAGATAACCTTATTATCTGGTGAGACCGATGTTTTTGCTTTTACGTAAGGAATAGTGAACGCAAATTTGCTTCCCCTACCCGGTTCACTTGATACCCCGATTTCACCGCCACTCAATTCAGTAAGTTTTTTGCATATGGCAAGTCCCAACCCGGTGCCCTGGTATTTTCGGCTTATGGAGGCATCAGCTTGACTGAAATCGGTAAAAATTGACTCAAGAATGTCTTCAGACATTCCAATACCGTCATCACTCACAATAAAATGAAGCATTTCACGTCCATCATCTTTTGCAGCTATCTCGACCTTAATTTGGATATGTCCGTGATGCGTAAACTTGACTGCATTTCCCACCAAATTTACCATAATTTGCCTTAAACGAGTAGGGTCCGCATTTATTTCATGAGGGACATCTTCATCAAGTTTCCAATCAATATGGACGTTTCCAATTCTCTTTAACTTGTCTTCAAACAATTGAATAACTCGTTGTATTAAGGAAGGTAGATGGAAATCCAGTTTCTCCAGCTCCATCTTGCCAGCGTCCATTTTCGACATATCAAGAATATCGTTGATGATACTGAGCAGAGATTTAGTCGCATCCTTTATATGAAAGACTTTATCCCGGCTTTCGTCAGACAGATTGTCTTCAAGCAACATATCTGCGAAACCGATGACACCGGTCATTGGCGTTCGAATTTCATGGCTCATAGACGCCAAAAATTCACTTTTTGCCTGATTGGCATTTTCAGCCTTTTCCTTCTGAACGCTTAACTCCTCCGTCCGATCTAGTATTCGTTTTTCCAGCGTCTCGTTCGTGCCGTGAAGTTGATCCAGTGATTTTTTTAGTTTGCGCTCGGCTTTTCTAAGCTGCGTAATGTCCTGAATGATGCCGGCTACAAATTCAACTTCGCCGTCTTCATTTTTTTCCATATCAGCAAAGCAAATAACATCCAGAACATTTCCATTAGAATGAACAAGCCTGTATTCGGAAGTGAACGACTCCCCATTCGCTACATGTTTAATCTGCGTCGCAATTACTCTGTCGACATCATCTGGATGTACGCAGCGTTTAAACAGTTCAAAATCTGGCTTACAGGTGTCATCTATGCCGTAAATTTTGTACAAATGCGGAGACCATTCTTCCTCCATGGTTCGGAGATTCCAATTCCAATACCCAATTTTGGCAACTCTTTGCGCTCTTACAAGGCTCCGCTGATTAATCGCTAGTTTGTCACCCAGTAGCCGCGATTGAGACACCTCTTCTTCTAATGATAAGGTCGTACTTTCTATACGATCAACCATTTTATTAAACGTCGACGCGAGATCTTGAAATTCCCGAGATCCGGAAATTTGCGCCCTTTCATTAGAAGATTCTCTACTGCCAATATTGTTCGTTGTATCGATCAAAGCCTTGATTGGATTGGTGACAAATTTCAAAATCATATTAGCCGCAAACAATAAAACCAAAATGGACAGCAATGAAGATAATATGAAAATCTGCGCAGTTTGCCTACTAAGGGCAAAGGCCTCCTCTTTTCTCGTACCAACAATTACTTCAAGATTTTCAAAGCCTTTGATTTCCTGACTAACCACAAGCCAATTCTCTTTCAGTTTTGCATAATGATTTTCGGCTTTTCTAGCAAGATTAGGAACGGTGGAGAACAGTATTTGATGCCCCGGATGACTTACAATTGCATTTAGTTCCGTTAATGAAGGTAAATTGAAAATATCCTTCAGTCCCGTTGGCCGGTATTGAGCAACCACGGCACCCTCAGTCAGGTCGTTATATATCACGGGGACAGCGACCATTAATCCGTGCTCACTGATTTCGAATATTTGCTTCCCGTTCATGACGGAGGGCAACCATTTTTCAGTATCTAAAAAAAATTCTGATGTCTGCTCATTGCTTTGAACGACAATTCTACCTTTGTAATCCGTGAGAAAAATTGTTCCGCTTTGGGAATCCAACAGGCGAAGTGACCTGAAAAATGTTGGCAAATATCCTTGCCTGTTTTCATCGTCAATTATCCCATTGACGACAATATCGTTAGCAGCAACAGCCTGTACGGATTGAGCGAGCAAATTCAATCGTAGTGTCAAAATCTCAGTTGAATGGACAACTTGCCGAGAAAGTTGCTCTGTCACCTCATCCTTCATTTTATCTCGTACAAAAAATGCAGATGAAATTGACGCAATAGCAACTACAATTGCGGCAGGTAAAATTACACTTATATTTAAGTAACTGGAAAGAGAGCGAGAAGGTCTTCCTGGCTCCCTTTGAGGAACCCTTTTAGTCACTTTGCCCCTTCCACAGGAATAATGACGCCCGCTGCATTGAACCTTGCTAAAGAGAAATCACTGATATCCAACGCATCATGACGCTGTTTCGTGAAGGCCGGATCATATGTCCGAACCAATCCCTCATACCGCTCCATATTCTCGAGCGCCTCACGAACAACCAAGCGATCAGTGACGCCAGCCCGACGAATGGCATGAGTGAGCAAATGGACCAGATCGTATGCGTGTGCACTACCGACAGGTGCGACAATGTCCTTCAATTGTTTTGACGTCGCAAATTTTTGAAAATATCCGTCTAAAAATTTGATAGCCATTTTCTCAGACGATGGCTTGAAAAAAGAATAGGTTTGTAAAAATGACAAATTCAGTTCAGCAAAATCTCGACCAACAATCGACGGAAAATCTCCGCCAGTGATACCCCAGTGAGAAATTATGGGTAGTCTATTGTCTGTTGGCAGATTAAGCATTGAATTGACTGCGACCCCACCTTCCTTCGCATTTGCGACCATCATGACAACATCGCACCGCGAGTTATTAAATCTGATCAGTTCAGAAGATAAATCTTTCACACCCCAGTTAAACCACTGGGTATCCTCAATTTTCATGGATAACTTTTGTGCAGCTTGATCAAACCCTTTTTTGTTTGACCTTCCCCATCCCGTATTTTCCAAGAGCAGACAAGGAGAGACATAGCCATTCATTTTCGCCTGATTTAACAAAAATTCACTTGCGAATTCGTCGCGCACCGATACACGAAAAACGAAATTTGGATCAAAATTATTTTTTACAACTGGCGTGCCCGCGGCCCACGCCCCAAGGTAAATTACTTCTTCATTATGAATAGTTTCTAACTCAGCCATAGCAACTGGAGTATGCAAACCACCGATAATTGCGACAAGATCTGAACGTTCGGCGAGATCCTCAATATTGTCTTTTCCTCGGGCTGGATTTCCGCGATGATCTTTTGTTAAGAGTTCAAGCGGGCGGCCTAACACACCCCCACTTTTGTTAATTTCATCAATCGCAATCAAAGCACCACGTTGTATAGAAATCCCTGAAAGAGAGGCGCTAGAGGACATATCAGCATCCAAGCCGATATAAATCGGTGTGGCACTCGAGATCCGAGCGGATAGTAGCAATGATACAATGGTCACAACCAAGGCCAGTGAGAGTAGCTTGTGCATAGAACGCTCCAAATATAAAAGTTATTGAAAACTATTGGATACGCTACTCGCGGCTACTAGTTATTCCATAGAACAGTGATGAAAAAGTTAATACAATATCAAGTCGTGGTAAAATTTGGCAAAAACTCCTTAAGGCTGTCCAATTTTTTGGACCCATAACCCTTTCTATTCACCAACATTGTCTTAATATGTGACAGCTGATTTGGCATCGGAATTTGTTGAAATTGACTACTTGTATCGACGATATCTAACACAGACTTTGGTGCCACAGCAAATCCCGTTCCTGCTGCGACACATGCAAAAATCGCTAAATAAGAACTGACAGAAAAAATACTACCCGGAACCACAGCCTCATCAAATAGCCAGCTTTCGAGGTACCGCCTATAAGCACACCCCTGTTCAAAAGCAATGAGTGGCTTGCCGTCGAGATCTTTAAATTTACTGACCTTGGAAAAAGAACTTGGAACGATGAGAACCAGTTCTTCTTCAAATACAGCTTGCGTCTGCAGATCTTCACCAAAAATTGGCTCCGCAACAAAGGCAACTTCAATTTCACTTTTCTTCAAACGCTGGATCAAGCCGCCCGCTGTATCGGTCACCAGTTCAATCTGAACATTTGGATAGGCTGCGTTATATTTCCGAAGCAATTCTGGAAGTCTAGCGGCGGCGGTACTCTCCATCGCGCCAATTCTAAACACCCCTTTGGGGGTGTCTTCACTTAACGCCTCACTGGCTTCAAGGCTTAAAGTGATCAACTTATCGGCATAGGTTAGCAGGAGTTCACCATCAGCAGTCAGAGTTAGTTTTCGATTGTGACGATGGAAGAGTTTTTTATTCAATTGCTCTTCTAACTGCTTAATTCGAGTACTGATATTGCTTTGCACCCGATTAAGCTTCACAGCAGCCTTTGATACACTTCCTTCACTTACAACTGCACTAAAAATTTCAAGCGCGTTTAAATCAATGATTGTCATTTACATCTCAATTCATGATATGAAATATCAAAATAATTCATTATTATTAATATATATTAGTGACTAATATCATGGCAATCTCTTAATTCACTTTACCGAAGCCTACTTGGGATACGAAACATGTCGAACTTGCAGACCTTATGCGGTGTTGAAAATACGATCTTCCAAGCTGGTATGGGAGGCATAGCAGGGCCGGAACTAACCGCGGCAGTCAGCAATGCAGGGGGCCTGGGTCACTTAGGGGGCATTCGCATGGCAGCCGAAGACATCCGTAGCTGGATCAAGGAAACACGCAGCCTCACTGATAATCCGTTCGGGATTAATCTTGTGCCCATGGGACCTGGACCCAATGGTTTTGAAGCTCAACTCTCTGTTGTCTTGGAAGAAAAACCGAAAGTCCTGTCTCTGTTTTGGGGAGATTTCTCATCTGTAATCCCGCGGGCAAAGGCAGCGGGCATTTCAACAATGGTTCAGGTTGGCTCTGTCAAAGACGCAAAGAAAGCCGCGCAAGATGGCGCTGACATCATTATCGCACAGGGCATTGAAGCGGGAGGGCATGTAAGGGGCAACATTGGTGTCATGGCACTTTTACCTGCCATCATAAAAGCTGTTGGTCCGGTGCCCGTACTTGCTGCAGGCGGCATAGCGACGTCAGAGGGCGTAAAAGCTGCCATGAAACTTGGTGCGCAAGGTGTTTGGGTCGGAACGAGTTTCGTTGCCACGCCTGAATCGCTTGCCCATGACATCTATAAACAACGATTGGTAGAGGCTGGTACTGACGATACCGTTCACGGACATTTTTATTCTTACGGATGGCCTGTCGGAACACCTTACCGGGTCATTCTACCAAAGAAAAAAGGTATCCATCAGTTTGTCTCCGGTGGTGCAAAACGAATTGACAGCCCCCAAAAAGCATCTGGCCTCAAAGTGTACGCGGGACAGGGTGTTGGTCAGATCGATCAAATTTTGCCTGCTGCTGGCGTATTGGCAAAGCTTGGCGCATAGGTTCTAATCTAATGGAAATCGGGCGAGTTTTGACGCCGCCCGATTTCATCAATCTGGTTATTACGCAGCAATTGCAGCAGTCGCGGAAATGAAATCACGTCCGAGATCACGGGCAACAGCACTATTGGTCAAACGACCAGCATGTATGTTCAAACCTTCAAGCAAATACGGATCATCTGCGAGCGCTTGTTTGTAACCTTTGTTAGCAAGTGCAATTGTGAACGGCAGTGTCGCATTGTTAAGTGCAAAAGTTGATGTCCGTGCCACGCCGCCCGGCATATTCGCCACGCAGTAATGAACAACACCATCAACGTTGAAAGTTGGCTCTAGATGCGTTGTTGCTTTTGATGTTTCAAAGCAACCACCCTGATCAATTGCCACATCAACCACGACAGAGCCATTTTTCATTCTCGCCAAATGCTCACGCTTAACAAGTTTCGGTGCAGCAGCACCCGGGATCAAAACAGCTCCAATAACAAGGTCCGCGTTGGTTACATACTCATCAACAGTATCGGTGTTGGAATATATAGTTTTAAGTTGCGGACCATATAGACCATCAAGCTCTCCCAAACGGCCAAGAGAATTATCGAGAACAGTTACATTCGCTCCCATTCCCATCGCCATACGCGCTGCGTTAATACCGACAACGCCGCCACCAAGAACGACGACTTGCGCCGCAGGAACTCCCGGTACGCCGCCAAGCAGGACACCTTCGCCGCCCTGACGCATTTCAAGACAATGCGCGCCGGCCTGAATGGACATACGACCGGCAACTTCACTCATTGGTGCCAGAAGCGGCAACCCACCGCGTGGGCTTGTAACAGTTTCGTAGGCGATCGCAGTACAACCAGATTCAAGCAAAGCCTTCGTTTGTTCAGGATCTGGGGCTAAATGCAGATATGTAAACAGCAATTGCCCTTCACGCAGCATTTTGCATTCATGTGGTTGTGGCTCTTTCACCTTTACGATCATTTCGGCACTGGCAAAAATTTCTTCTGCTGTATCAGCAATTTTTGCACCTGCACCGATATAATCCTCATTGGTCAGGCCAATTTTTAAACCACCATCTTTTTGAACAACGACTTCATGCCCGTTCGCGACTGCTTCGCGGACTGCACCCGGGGTCATTCCGATACGCGATTCAAGCGTTTTAATCTCAGCTGGAACACCGATTAACATAGTACTCTTCTCCTGCTTATATATGCCGGTCAGGCGATTTCGCCAAGAACCGTGCGAATGGTGTCAAAGATCTGGTCTACATGCTTCTTTTCCGCAATAAGCGGTGGAGAAAGAGCAATAATGTCACCAGTTGTACGAATAAGAACGCCTTTTTCGTAGCATTTAAGGAAAGCCTCGAAAGCCCGGGCTGTCGGCTTACCTGGGATCGACTCTAATTCAATTGCGCCGATAAGCCCCAAATTCCGAAGGTCAATTACATTTGGGCAATCTTTTAAGGAATGAAGTGCATCTTCCCAATAAGGAGCTAGAGCATTCGCGCGTTCGAACAACCCTTCTTCTTTATAAATATCCAAAGTTGCAAGACCCGCAGCGGCTGCAACTGGATGTCCTGAATATGTAAAGCCGTGGAAGAGTTCAATCGTGTTCTCAGGCGCATCCATAAATGTATCGTAGATGTCTTTCGAGCAAACCACGGCACCCATTGGGATTGCACCGCTTGTAAGGCCTTTAGCCATCGTGATCATATCTGGCTGTACACCGAAGTAATCTGTGGCAAATGCGCTTCCAAGGCGACCAAAGCCTGTGATCACTTCATCAAAAATTAGCAATATACCGTGCTTGGAGCAAATTTTGCGAAGACGTTCCAAATAGCCTTTTGGCGGCAGAATGACACCAGTTGATCCGGCAACAGGCTCAACTATTACTGCGGCGATAGTCGACGCATCATGTAAAGTAACAATACGTTCAAGTTCATCCGCAAGCTCAGTTCCATATTCAGGAATGCCGCGAGAGAAAGAATTTTTCTCAGGCAAATGTGTATGAGGCATATGATCAACACCTGCGAGCAGCGTGCCAAAATGTTTACGATTTGTAACGATACCGCCAACAGAAATGCCGCCAAAGCCAACACCATGATAGCCACGTTCACGGCCAATAAGACGTGTTCTTGAACCCTCACCACGTGCTTGGTGGTAGGCGAGCGCAATTTTGAGCGCCGTATCAACACTTTCAGATCCAGAATTTGTGAAGAAAACATGATCCAAGCCGTTTGGCATCATCGCTGAAAGGCGTGCTGCCAGTTCAAAAGCTTTGGGATGTCCCATCTGGAACGCTGGTGCGTAATCCATCTTGGCGATTTGCTTGCTAACAGCTTCGACAATTTGTGGGCGACCGTGCCCCGCATTACAGCACCAAAGACCGGCAGTACCATCTAGAATTTTTTGACCTTCTGCATTTGTATAATGCATATCTTTCGCATCAACCAACATCCGTGGATTGGATTTAAATTGACGGTTCGCCGTAAACGGCATCCAGAAAGCATCCAGATTATTTGCTGAAGAATTCGACATTTTTGTCTCCCAAATTGATTTGTTGCCGAGACGTTATCAAGGCTAGGAAACTACACAAGCACAAAAACAAAAGCTTGTTTTCTGCGCCTTTCCCTTTCCTTTCGTGATTACTGTGTTTAAAATTCTAAACATGAGTTTTAGAATCAAGGATTGAGTAGATGGATATTGATGTCGGCGCCCGTTTAAGTGCCCTTCGCGCACAACATGGGATATCTCAGCGGGAGCTTGCAAAGCGTGCAGGCGTCACCAACGGGACCATTTCAATGATTGAACAAAATCGAACGAGCCCGTCCATCGGATCACTTAAAAAAGTGTTGGATGGTTTTCCTATTGCCATGTCGGAATTTTTCGCCAACGACTTCTCATCGCGGCGGAAAATATTCTTCGACGAAGCAGATCTTGCACGTATTTCAGAAGGTAAAATCCAATACAAACAAATTGGGCGCGATCTTACGGGAAAATCTTTGCAAGTTTTGCATGAAACCTATAATCCCGGCGCGGATACAGGCCGAAATATGCTGACCCATCAAGGCGAAGAAGCAGGTATCGTTGTCAAAGGAAAATTGGAAGTAACCGTCGGTGCCGAAAGACGCATCTTAAAGGAAGGGGATGCCTTTTACTTTGAAAGCCATCAACCTCACCGTTTCAAATGCATTGGTGATGAACCGGCAGTCGTCGTAAGCGCCTGTACGCCGCCAAGCTTCTAGGGGCGATGCGTTGCTCCGATGGCCTCTTCCACGGATTTAAAGCCATTGCCTTTAAGCAACGCCGCCAATCCAACAGCCATTTTATGGGCAAGATAGGGTCCTTCATAAACCATGGCCGAATAAAACTGCACCAATGATGCTCCAGCCTTGATGCGCTCAAACGCATCTTCTGCGGTAGCAATGCCACCCACGCCAACTAATGGGATTTTGCCGTCTGTGTGCTTGTACATTTCAGACAGCAATTTGAGTGAAAGAGATTTAAGCGGTGCGCCGCTAAGACCGCCGATCTCCACCTTTTGTTTATTGTGCAAACTCTCTGGCCGCGTGATAGTCGTGTTGCTGATGATTAAACCATCCAATCCAGTAGACAACGCGACGGCAGCGATATCATCCTTATCTTCATCCGTCAGATCCGGAGCGATTTTCAGGAGCAGCGGAATATTCTGGTCCCGTTCTGTATCAAGCTCTGTGCGAGCAGTCATCACCCGACCCAGCAATTCTTCAAGCTCTCCCCGCCCCTGCAAGGCCCTAAGACCCGGAGTATTCGGTGATGAAATGTTGACCGTAATATAATCGGCCAACGGCGCTAAAACTTTAAGTCCTGTGACGTAATCCGCGATACGGTCGTCACTATCTTTATTTGCGCCCAGATTTGCGCCAACTACTCCAGCGCGGCGCGGCGCTTCAAAGTTCTTTTTCGCAGCCTCTAGTCCCTTATTGTTAAACCCCAACCGATTAATCACAGCGGCATCTTCTTTCAGCCTGAATATTCGAGGTTTGGGATTTCCTACTTGTGGCTTTGGCGTGACGCTACCCGCTTCGACAAACCCAAAACCAAGTCCCAAAAGTGCATCCAGTGCATCGCCGTTCTTGTCATATCCTGCTGACAGTCCAATAGGATTTGGGAACGAAAGTCCAAAACGATCAATTGCAAGAGAGGGATCAACATTCGCGGATTTTAAAGGCATAAACCCGCTTTTAAGTCCCATCAAAGACAAATTGTGGGCTTTTTCCGGGTCCATTAAAAACAGAGCACCTGAAAGTGCTTTATAAAAACCCGCCATTAGACTTCATCCAGTTTTGGAAAGATGTGCAACCCGTCAGCATCAAGCGGCAATGGCACTACCTTTGCGACCAGCGCCGGTTTCAAATCCTCATACAGGTGAGGAAATAGGATCCCGCCGCGTGCAGGTTCCCATATTAATTTTTCTCCCAGAACATCAGAATCAATAAACAAAAGAAGCAGATTTTCTTCACCTTTTCGGTGCTTCGCGGCGCTACCTTCAATTGTCTCCGACGTAGACATATGAATAAATCCATCAGCTTGATCCATGAGCGTTCCGGGATAAGATCCCTTTTCCACCGCGTCGGCCCATGCGTGCTTGTCAGCCATGTGATATATTATGGTCATTGCGCCCTCACACTCTTATGAAATTTTGCAGAACTTAACTGATTTGACTTCCCTTGAACAGCAAGAACAAAGACCAATTTCAAGACAACGATTTACTTGTCTTGCGTCCCAGATGCCATATCTGATAAGTGGGTAGACAAGTATTTTCATTTGAAACAAACAGGAAAATTAGATCATGGCAGGCGTCTATTTTTACAACGGTGATTGGTACGACGAAAACCCTCGATTAATCGGCCCGGCGGATCACGCGTTTTGGATGTCATCATCCGTTTTTGATGGTGCTCGTTCTTATCAAGGAATGGCGCCGGATCTTGATCTTCACTGTGAACGTCTTGGACGGTCAGCTCTTTCGCTTGGTATGAACCCGACAATGGAGAGCGGTGAAATTATCGAACTTTGTAAAACCGCCATCAAGAAACTTCCAAAGGAATCCGAGCTTTATATTCGCCCAATGTATTTTGCACGTGGTGGCTTTATTGATCCGGATCCGGACAGCGCAGAGTTTGTTCTGGCCGTTTATGACAGCCCCATGCCCGAAGCTGATGGTTTTTCCGCTCATTTCTCACGACTTCGCAGACCGGCAAGTGACATGGCACCAACAGATGCGAAAGCATCTTGTTTATATCCAAATTCTGGACGCGCAATCGCCGAAGCCCGTACGCTCGGCTTTGATAATGCGATCATGATGGATCCCAATAACAATGTTGCCGAATTTGCCACATCCAACATCTGGACAGTAAAAGACGGCGTTGCCTTTACACCAGCGCCAACGGGCTGCTTCCTTGCCGGTATTACCCGCTCGCGGGTTATGAAACTCGCTGATGCCGCTGGCATCGAAGTTTCTGAAACCTATCTTAACCAAAAAGATATCATGGATGCAGACGAGGTCTTTAATAGCGGAAACTATGGTAAAATTATGCCGGTTACACGTGTTGAAGATAAAGAAATGCAGCCAGGTCCAGTCGCTGCCAAACTTCGCGATATGTATATGGACTTCTCAAAATCCAGTCAGGTTTTCTAATCCTGATATAAATTCGTAATGACAAATCAAGAGCCCTGTTTCAGGGCTCTTTTTTTATGTTACTGAACTGTTTACCCACTTGATTTCGCGCACCCCGATAAATCGCCCAAGCCTCTCAAGCTCTGCATCCAATTTGTTCTGTCGGCCCCCCGTCCAGCGCACACCCGTTTCCTGCCACAGATTTTCAACACTTAAAAATCCGGCTTTACGATCCGCCTTCACCTCTATGCGTCCGACGAACCGGTCCCCTTCAAGTAACGGATACACGTAGTATCCCCACTTTCGTTTCGCTGCGGGAACAAAAATCTCGATCTTGTAATCAAAGCCAAACAAACGAGAGAGACGCACCCTGTCTCTCACTGCCGGATCAAACGGACTAATTATCCGCAGGCGCGATGACACAGACGATTCTGTGTCCAGACGATCCTCGAAATCAGCAAACGCATAGGCTTCTGTCCAACTTCCATCTGCTCCTTGAAGCTCAACGATTTGTAAATCATTCTGATTACGATTAATCCAGTCTTTGACCTCACTAAGATCCGCAGCGTCCCAGAATTTTTGAATTTCGCCGATTGTTGCAAAACCAAGTCGGTCGAGCGCGGCACGGCAAAGCCAATCCAGTTGAACATCATCAGCATGATTTTGAGCATAGATTTCCGCAGGAACCACGCGTTCTGCCAAATCATAGAATTTCTTGAAATTCTCGCGATGTGACGTAGCCAGTTCCCCTGAATACCACATATGATCAAGGGCAAGCTTATGGGGCGGACGAGACCACATTTTCTTTTCACCGACAATCTTCGTATCAAAAGCGTGGGTTGAAAGCGGACCTTCCTCTGTTATTCGATCTTTAACCACCCTTTGGACGTCGTCATTTTTTCCTGCACGATAATAGTTGGATTTATTTACCCGTCGTTCCATCCGTTTAAACTGCCGACGCCACATTGGATAAAATTCCATAGGAAGCACAGATGCGTCATGGGTGAAATGCTCAAATAAAGAGCTGTCTTTTGCAAGAAGCTCATCCAGCATGGGCTCACGATAATTCTGGTTCCGGCTCCATATAATATGGTGATGGGCACGCGTCACATTCTGGATCGTATCCAGCTGAACAAACCCCAAATCTTTGATTATTTGCAAGGCATCCAATGTACCAGTTGGCGTGGATGCAAGACCTTGAGAATTTAGCCAATGTCGCCTGGCTTGCCGATTTTTGATTTTTATAGTCATACAGTTAGAGTATTAGCGCCTTTTTCACATCGCAAGTAGCTTTTGTGTAATGAAGATTATAAATAACAAACCCCGCCACTAAGGCAGGGTTTGTAAATCATAGGTTTATTCTGATGTAGAGGCCTATTCGGCAGCTAAATCTACACCAGCCAGCACTTTGTCGATCAAAGTAATGGTCTCGTTTACACCGTACAGGGCGATAAACGTACCCATTCGAGGACCTTGTGACTGTCCAAGCAATGTTTCATACAACGCTTTGAACCATTCACGCAGATTTTCAAAACCGTTGTCATTCCCAACCTGGAAAACCATGTTCTGAATGTCACCGGTTTCTGCTTGCTCGTCAGCTGTTTTTAGCAATTCGACAAGCTGCTTCATAGCCGTGGATTCTTGTTCATTAGGCAGTCGGTATTTTTTCGCAGGTTTTACAAAATCATGATAGTAGCTGATCGCATATCCAACGAGCTTATCCAGCGCCGGATGACCTTCCGATGTTGCACCATCTGCATACCGCGTAATAAAGCCCCACAACACTGATGGATCATCGGCATTTGCAACAGCCGCCAAATTCAAAAGCATTCCAAATGAAATCGGCATATTTGCCGCTGGTGGATTTCCGTTATGAAGATGCCATACAGGATTACCAAACTGCTGTTTCGGCTCCAAAGTCGGGTATTTTGACAAGAACGTATAATACTCGTCTACAGCCTTTGGAATCACATCAAAATGCAGGCGTTTGGCTTTCTTCGGGTTTTGATACATGTACAAGGACAGGCTTTCAGGCGACGCATATGTCAGCCATTCCTCGATAGTGATACCATTGCCTTTGGATTTGGAAATCTTCTTACCATCCTGATCCAGGAATAGTTCGTAATTGAACCCTTCAGGTGGCTTTTTACCCAAAATCCGTACAATTTTGCTCGAGAGCGTAACACTGTCGATCAAATCTTTACCGGCCATTTCGTAATCAACTTCCAACGCATGCCAGCGCATGGCCCAGTCAACTTTCCACTGCAATTTACAGTGGCCACCCGTTACAGGAAGCGTTACTTCGTCACCGGTTTCGGGATCATTATACGTAATAGTTGCGGCGTCCACATCACGTGCGATGATAGGCACTTGAAGTACCTTGCCAGTACGTGGGCAGATTGGCAAAAACGGCGAATAAGTCGCCTGACGTTCTGGGCCCAGTGTTGGCAAAATAACGTTGATCACTTGATCATATTTTTGCAACACAAGCTTTAGCGTTTCATCAAACTCACCTGATTTATACGCTTCGGTTGACGATTTAAATTCGTATTTGAACCCGAACTGGTCCAAGAAAGCGACAAGTCGTGCATTGTTATGAGCACCAAAACTGTCATGAGTACCAAATGGGTCTGGGACATCTGTCAGTGGCTTATCCAGATTTTCTGTCAGCAACTCTGCGTTTGGAATATTTGCAGGAACTTTACGAAGTCCGTCCATATCATCAGAAAACGCGATTAGTTTCGCTGGTATATCGGACAAAAGTGAAAACGCGTGCATTACCCATGAAGTACGTGCAACCTCTCCAAATGTCCCAAGATGGGGCAAGCCTGAAGGACCATAGCCTGTTTCGAACAGAACATATCCCTTCGAAGGCGCCTCTTTCGCATAGCGATCCGCAAGTTTCTTCGCCTCGGCGAACGCCCAGGAGTTACTTGACAATGCGATTTCAGCATCCGTTGACATTTTTTACTCTCCATATTTGTGATCGGCGGAATTTAAGCGTACAAAGTGATTGCGTCAACGATAGGGAATGAATTTAACTCACCGATATGTCAGAAAATCATCCAGAACAGGAAATATCCAGTAGTGGCGGTGAAATAAGACTGCCTGACGCGCCTGTTTTAGTCGTAACAGGCGACAGAACGGTTTGGTTATCTTCAGATGGTGAAATCGAAGAAGAATCAATTGAAGCCGCGCGCCTGAAAGTAAACGAAGCACCCGTGTTACTCGTCCATCGACTGTCCGTCGCCAGACGGCTAGGGTTAAATCCCTTTACAGCCTTTGATATTCTAGAACTGTTTGCATTCACATTTCCTGCTAAACAGTGCCTCCCCACACCGCGAGGGATCGCAAAAGCACTTAACCTTTCCGTTGCTGATAACGCTGAAGATCAGGCTCTCACTCTGTATGAAGCCATGACCCATATGCTCAAGCATCTAACGCGACTTCCCATCGAGGAGAAAAAGCAAGCGTCGCGTATCGCTATGAGCATGGGACGTAGCGGCTGGAATTGGGGGCCATCCGTTTTAGCAGCCCTTGGTCTCGCAGATGGATTAGGGCCACTTGGTGGTATGGACATCTGGAAACGGCTTTCAGATTGGCCGGATTTTGCACCGGAGCCACCTGCAGATGATGAAGCTGTTGGAGAACAAGAAGCGCGTACTCGTCTGAAAGAGCTTCTTCATGAAGGTGCCGAGGCAAGGCCACAGCAATCAGATTTCGCAGCGTTCGTATCCAAAGCGTTTTTGCCAAGAGACCGCGAAGATAGCCCCAATGTTGTTTTAGCTGAAGCCGGAACCGGAACCGGTAAAACGCTTGGCTACATTGCCCCTGCCAGCCTTTGGGCCGAAAAGAACGGGGCCGCCGTCTGGATTTCCACGTATACTAAAAACCTGCAACGTCAAATTGATGAAGAACTGGACAGCCTGTATCCCGACAAGGCCGAGAAAGAAAGCAAAGCGGTTATCCGGAAAGGCCGCGAAAACTATTTGTGTCTTCTTAACTTCGAAGAAGCACTTCAGGGCGGGGCTGCACGGCCGGGCGATAAAATTGTTCTCGGCATTGTTGCCAGATGGATTACAGCGTCTCGCGACGGTGATATGGGCGGCGACTTTCCAAGTTGGCTCATGGAACTTGTTGGGGCGAACAGAATAATGCGACTGGCAGATCGCCGCGGTGAATGCATTTACTCTGCTTGCCCACATTACAGAAAATGTTTCATCGAAAAATCCACGAGAAAAGCACGTAAAGCTGAAATCGTTATTGCCAATCATGCTCTTGTTATGATCAATGCCGCCTCCCGGCCCGATGATCCGCATCTTCCCAAACGCCATATATTCGACGAAGGCCATCATCTGTTCAACGCTGCCGACAGCGCTTTCTCCGCCCATTTGACTGGCCTTGAAGGCAGCGAACTTCGGCGATGGGTTTCCGGCAGCAATACAGCAAGGAAAGGGCGCATGCGCGGCCTCGAAAAACGCATATCCGACCTTTTGGGAGAAGATGAGGCCGGATTAAAATCTTTACAACAGGCCATCCAAGCAAGTCATGCCTTACCGACAGACGGTTGGATAAAACGATTGGATGACGGCCTACCGTCCGGGCCAATGGAAGAATTTCTTCACTTGGTAAAGACGCAAGTTCTTGCCAGATGTGGGTCCCCAGACAGTCCATATTCAGTTGAATGCCCTGCAACCGAATTCGTACCCGAACTTGAAAAAGCCGCCTACAAACTTGAAAAAGCATTGGCAGGGCTCGCAAATCCTTTATTGAAGCTTGCAAAATCTCTAGTCACCAAGCTTGAAGATGAAGCGGAAGAGCTGGACACCGCAACCCGCCAGCGCATTGAAGCTGCGGTTCAGGGCCTGTCTCGTAGAACAACCATGATGATCAAGCCTTGGCAAAACATCTTGAAAGATTTAACGAGCCCAACGCCAGACAATTTTGTTGACTGGCTATCCATCGAAAAATCTGCAGGCCGTGAAATTGATCTGGGATATTATCGAAGCTGGATTGACCCGACAAAACCATTTGCAGAAATTTTGCTAAAACCATCCCACGGCGCGGTGATTACCTCGGCTACACTTCGCGATCAATCCGATGAAGATCAAGACTGGCAAAGTGCCGATATGCGCACTGGAGCCAATCATCTAATTTTACCGCCAACGAGAACAAAACTCGCATCGCCGTTTGATTTCAAGGAACAGACGCGCGTAATTGTCATCACCGATGTCAGACGAGATCATCTAAAAGAAGTAGCCAGCGCCTACAGAGAGTTATTTATGGCCGCTGGCGGCGGTGGCATTGGATTGTTTACCGCTATCTGGAGGCTTCGGGAAGTTTACAAAAATATTTCAGAGCCGTTGTCCGCAGCCGGAATAGACCTGTTTGCGCAGCATCAAGACGCGATGGATACTGCGTCTTTAGTCGATATCTTTCGGGAAGAAGAAGACTCAGTGCTTCTTGGTACCGACGCTGTTCGTGACGGAGTTGATGTTCCTGGTCGCTCTCTGCGGTTGATTGTATTTGATCGTGTCCCTTGGCCCCGCCCAGATCTTAAGCACAAGGCACGGAAAAAAGCATTTGGCGGCAGCCGTTACGATGACATGCTCACGCGTCTCAAGTTAAAACAGGCTTATGGCCGCCTGCTTAGGCGAGAAACAGATTTTGGTGTTTTTATTATGCTGGATAGCATGATGCCAACGAGGCTAACGACTGCATTTCCTCCTGATGTTGTTATTGAACGGATGGGACTAAAAGAAGCGATTGCCCTCACTAGAAACTTTATTGCTGCAAAAGAAACTGAGTATAAGAAAATTTCATTGGATAAAGCCAAGTGATACCCATATCCTGTAGTAACAAATCCATTTAACAGGAGAATACAGTTCATGTCCCTTACCCTTCATACCGCTTTGATCTCAACCATGGTGATCGTATCCGCGGCTGACGGAGATATGACAGATCGCGAATTCAAAACAATTGGCGATATTGTCAAAACCCTACCTGTATTTTCCGAGTATAACGAAGAGCATTTATTGGCAGATGCCAAAAGCGGTATGGAGCTTTTGGGCGGAGCCGATGAACTATCGAGTATTGCCACCAAAATCAAAGCTGTTTTGCCGAAGAAACTGCATGATACAGCCTATGCATTAGCTTGTGATATCGCAGTATGCGACGGCCAACTCAGTCAGGAAGAGTTGCGGATGCTGGAAATTTTACGACACGGACTTGATGTGGATAGACTTTCTGCGGCCGCTATCGAAAGGGGCGCAGCCACACGGTTTGTTCGCCTATAGATAATATTCTGTTGGCAAATTCCCTATTTTTATAATATTGTCCTTATTAAGTTAAATCTAATGGGGAGGGGATCTTGTCAACTCTACACGGAACTACCGTCGGATTTATTGGCTTAGGCTCCATGGGAAAGCACATGGCGCAACGAATTAAATCAGCCGGAGCAACAACTTACGCGTATCATGATCTTCCTGCAATGCGGTACGAAATTGCCCGTGCAGGAATTAATCTATGTACGTCTCCTTCTGAAATTGCAGGAAAAACCGCCGCTGGGATCATTATCTTAATGCTTCGAAATGCCGAAGATGTAGATACAGTTTTACAAGGTGAAGCCTCTTTGATGGAGCATTTAGCTGCAGGGACCCTCATTATCGACATGGGACAAACGGCGGTAGTGGATACAAAAAACTACGCAACTCTAGCTCGCAGCAAAGGGGCGAGATGGTTGGACGCTCCAATGAACGGCGACGAGGCCGCAGCAGATAAAGGCGCACTTGAGATCATTGTTGGCGGACGAACGGAGGACTATGAGCGAGCGTTACCAATTCTTCAGTGCCTTGCCCATAAAGTGAGCCACGAAGGAGATATTGGCGCTGGCCAATCACAAGTTCTCGCTCTCCAAAATTAGCGTGATTAAGTAAGACCGTTCATAAAATCTATGACCGCAGAGCAGGCGTTATCCCAATTTCCCTGCTCGGTTAAGCCAGATGTTTTTCGGGGCTTAAAACTGTGGTCGCCATCTGCCATCCACTTCACCTCGATTTCAGGCGAAAGAGCGTATCCAGCGACTGACTCCTGATTTCCCATGGTGTCACGCGTACCTTGAACAATGAGTGTCGGCGTTTTGATATTTTCCAAATGTTCGACCCGCGGCTTGTCGGGTTTCCCAAAACCGTAGAAAGGGTACCCAAGACAGACTAGACCGCGGACATTACACTCATCCGCAAGCAGAGAGGCCATACGTCCCCCCATAGATTTCCCTCCAACAATCAAATTTTCAGCAGGTCCAAATTCTTCGATTAGTTGCCGCCAGCAATCCAGTAACTTTGGCTGTCTGTCTGGTGGCCGCCGCCCCCCCTGTTCACGCCTGATCTGCATATATGGAAATTCAAAGCGGATTACATGACAACCGTCAGAACCAAGCTTTTCTGCAAAATAGTCCATAAACGGGCTATCCATTGCGGCGCCCGCACCATGGGCAAGGATTAGTTTGTTCGAGCACTCTACATTGCCATTTTCCAAATAGTTCATAACAATCCCTGCTTCCATTTCACACTGCACAAATAGTTGATACCGACTTGAAGATAATGTCTATATATTGAAGCAAGTCCAGTTTACAGAGCCAAAAATCATGATTGAATTTATTCTAGAAAATGAGCCAACTATCCGGATGAGTTTCTTTTTCTCCGCCCTCGTTCTTGTGGGAATATGGGAAGTAGTTAGGCCAAGGCGGCCGCTTCTAGTATCCAAACTGTGGCGTTGGGCGAATAATCTGGGACTGACATTCTTAAATTCCTTCATCTTACGGGTTATTTTCCCGATTTTAGCGGTTGGTCTGGCCGCGAGTTGCACTGAAAACGGCTGGGGCTTATTAAACTGGATTTCTCTTCCCTTATGGGCCGCCATTATTGTCGCGATAGTTCTTCAAGATCTGATCATTTATGGCCAGCATGTCCTGTTCCATCATGTCCCAGTATTGTGGCGGCTTCATAAAATGCACCACGCAGATCTGGACTATGATGTAACAACTGGCGCTCGCTTTCACCCCATCGAAATTTGCCTGTCCATGGGGATTAAACTTGGCATTGTCTTCCTACTAGGTCCGCCGGTTATTGCCGTAATCCTGTTTGAGATTATTTTGAGTACAATGGCCATGTTCAACCATGCAAACGCCAAACTTCCTAAATCAATCGATCGGGTCTTACGGCTGTTAATTGTGACACCTGACATGCACAGGGTTCACCATTCTACCGTACATCCTGAATTCAATCGTAATTTTGGATTCAATTTATCTATTTGGGATAAAATTTTCGGAACCTACAAAACAGAACCTGACGCTGGCCAAGTGGGGATGACCATTGGGCTGCCCGAATATCAACGCAGAAAAATACAGAATATTCTTTGGATGATCCTTTTGCCGTTTCGCTCCTAAAGCAAATCTAACTCAGTAATCACAAAGCTTTCGTATGGTTTATAATGTTCCTGATAACTCAACAAATGCGCCTCCACTTCGTGCCCTGCATTTTCGATTAGAACAGCGCAGAGTTTCAGGGAGCGCGAAATATGAATAGCGGGAACTTCAGCGCATAGCTTGCTTGTAAGCCGCAAGCCATCTTTCACATCATTTACATGACCTAAATCATCCTGCATCTGCGCCAAAAGACCATACCCCTCATCAATTTTGGATCGATCTAGCAGGGATGAAAAAAACCGTAAATAATAACGCGCTCTTTTCACATATTTTCTAATTTTATGCAGTTCTTCTGTGGAGCAATTCTCAATCACGGCTCCCTTTTCAAGAAATTCCTTTTTCGCCGTTGCGATCGAGCCCACAGCAAAGGAGCCAAGATTTCCCTGCAGGAGGGCTTCACCAGAAGTATCAAGATCCAACGACCAGTTTTGTTGATGCCAGCTTGTAAAGGCACTCAAAAGATCCTCAAATCGCTCAGCAGTTATTTCTGCATGAATTCGTTCATACTCAGACGTCCGCAGGGATTGGGCTAGAACGCGCAAACGTTCATATTCAGTCTGCATTTCGAGGTGCACATGGTCTTCTTTTAGCATCCCCCGCAAGAACACATCCATATCACGGGCATTGCCGAACATTTTCCCGAAATGACGAAATTCACGACTGAACTTTTTGCGGGTCTCTATTGGAATAATCTCTCTAAACAGGCGCAGTGCCACGCGCGTACGGCGCATTCCGATCCGAAGTTGCATCAACGCGGCTTCGTCTTTGGATTTTACGAAATGATCGAAATTTATACGCAGGTGCGCTAAGCTCTCCTGAAAAATCAGCTTCGCCGCTGCCTCTACATCTGCTGCGTCCGATAGATCTAGGGCTGGCAGTTTATATATATCCATTTGGCGTACCATCGATGTTACATGACCTAATATTCAGTGCATCATTTACGATCCACTTCAACTCTCGTATGCTCTGCTTTCCTAGAAAATACAGCAATCGGTAGAAATGACAAAAAATAATAAAAATCTGTCCGACTGGATCGGCAACAGCGAAAAACGCACGGAAATCATTCACCAACAATCTCTGGATGGTTTTGCAGCTCTCATGGATGAGGAGATGCCGGCATCTCCTTTTGTTCCTGCGGGAGGCCACTGGATGTACTTTCTGCCAACAGATCGCCAATCAAATTTGGCAGAAGATGGTCACAGTTATAAGGGAAGTTTTTTACCGCCTGTTGATCTTCCGCGCCGCATGTGGGCTGGTGGCAGACTAACTTTTGATCGCCCAATCAAAGCTACCGACACAATAGAAAAAATTTCAACAGTTAAGTCCATTGTGGAAAAAGAGGGTCGGACAGGCAAATTGGTCTTCGTTACCGTGGAGCACGAACTGGTCGGGGATGGGGGTCGTTACATCCATGAAGAACATGACATCGTGTATCGGGAGGCTGCGGTTGCAAACGCGCCGGCAAGGCAGCCAGAACCAGCGCCAACCGATGCTACTTGGACCCAAATTATATCGCCAGATCCGGTAATGCTTTTTCGCTATTCAGCGCTTACCTATAATGGGCATCGTATACACTATGACCGTGACTATGTTACTGGCGTTGAAGGGTATCCGGGGTTGATCGTACATGGCCCGCTCATCGGCACATTGCTCATGAAGCTTGCTATCGAAAACATGAACGGCAAAAGTCTCAAAAAATTTGAGTTTAGAAACTCCAGCCCGATATTCGATGTCGCCAATTTTGAAATATGCGGAAAGAAAATTGATGACACTCAATGTCAGGTCTGGGCGAAAGGCCCGGCAGGCGAGCTTGCCGTAATGGCGACGGCGCAATTCTAATAAAAAGGGGAGGTAATCTGCCTCCCCTTTTTATTAAGCGATTATTGCTTTTTCTTCATTTCCATACTGTCATGCTTTTTCATGGCATCCTGCTTCATCATGTCTTTGCCATGGCTCATATTCCCCATGGCACCCGCGCTCTTAACAGCAACGGTAACCTCGATATTACCTGATTTTTCAAAAGTCAGTGTTACAGGAAAAGTTGTTCCTTCAGCGAGTTTGCCTTTTAAGCCGAGAAACATCACGTGGTAGCTACCTGGTTTAAATTCCACATGTTTGCCAGCTTTAACAATAACACCTTCTTTCACCTGGATCATCTTCATCACACCATCTGTCATTTTTGTCGTGTGAATTTCAACGCGATCCGCAATTGAAGAACTGGCAGAAATAAATCTATCATCTTCTTTTGCTGTATTGTGTAGCGTCATAAATGCGCCCGCAACTTTAGCCGTCGCGCCACGTGCGCGCGTCCATGCATTTTCAACCATGATACTTTTGTGCATACCGTCAGCCAAAGCATTGCTTACACCAAGTCCTGACATAGCCATTCCAAACAAGGCGGAAATGACTGCTAGTTTTGTAAAGTTCATCATTATTATATCTTTCACCTAAAGTGTCTCTTTGATTTTTTTGATGATTTCTTCGGATGATGTTCCATATGAGAAAACGGTAGCGAGACTGCCGTCTTTGTCCATCAGGTAGGTAAAAGAGGTATGATCGACCAAATAATAATCAGGATCATCCTTTTTATTAGCGGCCTGCCCATAAGCGCGGTACGCTTTTTTAACCACATTAATTTGCTCTTCAGTTCCTGTCAGACCAACAATGGACGGATGAAAGGCTTGAACAAATTCATCCATAACCGCGACTGTGTCCCGCGTAGGGTCAACAGTAATAAAAACCGGTGTGATTTCTTTTGCCGCCTCACCCAGCCCTTGAACTACATTTCCAAATACATTCATTTCCGTCGGGCAAACATCGGGACAGAAAGTATAGCCGAAGAAAACCAGCATTAGTTTTCCTTCGAAATCCTTCTCCGTGACCGTTTCACCTTTATTGTTGGTTAGTGTAAATGCGCCACCAATTTGCGGGGCGCCAACAATAATCCCAGATCTATTTTTTGAATTCGATCCAAACATCGATTGAGATATTACGAAACCAGCAACAACCAACCCGATTAGAACGAGACCACCAACAGCAAATGCAAAGAATTTGTTCATTTTTTCACCATGAAACATCAACCGGTCGAAACCGGGATTTTAAAACGAGATTAATCATCATTTTTGGTCTGATTAATCAATTATTCTGAATCTATATTATACTGAATAAATTGCGGGCGGTGCTCTTGATGATGGCCATTTCCACAAATTGTCTTGTTTAGGTGCTTGCTTAAAACTCCAAAAATCTTCGGACTTCACAAGAGCAGTGTAATGCTCCCAGGTTTCATTTTGAGGAGTGTGAGCCTGACTTTCTTTCCCAAACCAGCAAAGAGGACAATCCGCACAAGCAGGGCAAGCCTTGCCCGAATTTTTCGCCTCCGCGTCGGCCTCAAACACGCGAACCAGTTCAACACCGTTTTTCGTGCATATTTCCAACACTTCAAAAGCTTCTGCCGATGAAATTAAACCGTGGGTAATAGGAACGAGGAGGTTCAGCAATATTGCAAGCAACGCTGCAACAGCTGCGCTTTTTTTACGCAAAGTCGCGAAAGACAAAATCAAACGAGGTGCCTTTACTTGACGTCTATTTCTGGAATCAATGCAGATCATGAGCGGAACCTATGCCAGAGCCTCTTTCTCAGCAAGAAAAATATACGCTTAATGGCCCTCCCATATTTGCATAAGCTTGATGCAAGCTATAGTATGAGCGCTGTGTATAGAACAATTGGTACTAACATGCATTCCGTCAAGAATGATTGACTACAAACAATTGTCGGAATAATGTAGCACGATAAAAACGAAAACAACAATTCCAATAAACTGGATAAATTCTGGGGTAGTCTGACAGCGATATGAGTGTATTTTTCGCGAAACGATTTTTGACGCTTCTTGCGACACTGGTTGGCGCGTCCATCGTTATTTTTATTGTAATGGAGATTTTACCCGGGGACCCAGCGCTCGTAATCCTTGGCGTCGAAGCAACCGATGAAGCCGTCCTCGCCTTGACCAAAGAGCTAGGATTGGATCAGCCCGCTTTGGATCGTTATTTCGATTGGATATTCGGCATGCTTCAGGGTGAACTTGGGAATAGTTATGCCTATAAAGTTCCAGTTTGGGAACTTGTTGAAGGCGCCCTATGGATCACCATCCCACTTGCAATTATGTCTATGATAATGAGTGTTACGCTGGCACTCGTAATCGGACTCTACGCAGCGGCCAACCACAACAAGGCAGGTGACATTTCGCTGATGGGTATTAGCCAGCTTGGCATCTCAGTCCCCAACTTTTGGCTTGCCGTTCTTCTTATTTTATACTTTGCCGTTGAATTACGCTGGTTTCCTGCGGGTGGTTTTCCTGGATGGGACGAAGGTTTCTGGGTGTGCATTAGAGCTCTAATTCTTCCTGCTGTTGCCCTTGCAACTGTACAAGGTGCGATCTTAGCGCGGATAACACGATCATCTGTTCTGGAAGTGTTTCGCGAAGATTTTGTTAGAACCGCACGGGCAAAAGGACTGAGTCAACGGTCAACTCTTTGGCTACATGTTCTTCGTAATGCCATGATCCCGGTCTTGACTGTTATGGGTTTGCAGTTCGCCAATTTGCTGGCAGGAACTGTGATCGTAGAAAATGTATTTCACATGCCCGGACTTGGATCAACGGTTCTAAAAGCCATCAACAATCGTGACACTATCGTTGTTGAAAACGTTGTTCTTTTGCTGGCCGCCATGGTGGTTATCACCAATTTTGTTGTCGATATTCTTTATGCGGTAATTGATCCGCGCTTGAAGGCCCACGATATATGAGTAGTTCGTCTTCGCAATCATTTTTTGCCCGTTGCACCCGTAGCAGAAGCTTTGTAGTTGGCGGTACGATTACCGCGTTCTTGCTTCTGTGCGCAGTTGTATCCCTAGTCTGGACGCCGGGTGAAGTTTACGACATTTCGATTAAAAACAGATTTTTGCTTCCCTCAGCTGAACATTGGTTTGGGACCGATCTGTTCGGACGCGATATACTTTCACTGCTGATGGCTGGAACGCAAAATTCGATCACAGTTGGTGTTGTAGCGGTCTCAATCGGTTTGTTCGCAGGTGTCGGTTTGGGTCTTATTGCCTCTGCACGTCGGGGCTGGACAGAAGAATTGATCATGCGCTTCAGCGATTTCTCTTTTGCTTTTCCAGCGATTTTGTCCGCCATTATGATCACAGCCATTTTAGGCCCAGGCGGTGTGAACTCCATCATTGCCATCGGTATCTATAATGTCCCCGTTTTCGCTCGAATAACACGAGGGACGGCCAACGCCATCTGGACCAGAGAATATGTCATGGCAGCGCGTGCGTCGGGTAAAGGCAAATTCCGCATCACGATGGAACATGTCCTTCCCAACATACTGTCAATTTTGATCGTTCAGGCAACAATCCAGTTTGCCATTGCCATTCTTGCAGAGGCGGCCTTGTCCTATCTTGGCCTTGGAACCCAGCCCCCCCATCCATCTTGGGGTCGGATGCTCAATGAAGCACAAACATTAATGTTCTTGCAACCTATGCAAGCCGTCTATCCGGGGGCTGCAATCGCACTCGCCGTCTTTGGCCTCAACCTCCTTGGGGATGGTCTGCGCGATGTACTTGACCCACGTTTGAGCAGGAAACGCTAGTATGGCTTTGTTGGAAGTAAAAGAGCTCGATGTTTCTCTGTCCACTGCGATGGGGCCAGCGCGAGCCGTGCGTAATTTGGACATCATCCTTGAAAAAGGCCAAACCCTCGGTATTGTTGGGGAAAGTGGTTGCGGTAAATCCATGACAGCACTCGCACTTATGGGATTGCTGCCTGAAAATGGTACCACGAGCGGCGAAATTCTGATGAACGGGGAAGACCTGCTCGTCAAATCGGAAAAAGAAATGTGTAAAATCCGTGGAAACCGGATGGCCATGATTTTTCAAGAACCCATGACGTCATTGAACCCAGTACATACTGTCGGCCGGCAAATCATGGAACCGTTACGCCTGCATCGCGGTCTTTCCAAAAAGGACGCCTTTACCGAAGCTGTAAATCTAATGGAACGCGTTGGTATTCCCAACCCGTCGGAGCGCGTTAGAAATTACCCCCATCAACTTTCAGGCGGTCAACGTCAACGTGTTATGATCGCTATCGCGCTTTCATGCTCGCCTGACATCCTAATTGCGGATGAGCCCACAACTGCGCTTGATGTCACCATTCAGGACCAGATTCTGGAACTTATCCAAAATCTGGTTAAAGAAGAAGGCATGTCCCTAATCCTCATTTCCCATGATTTGGGCGTTATTGCCGAAAACACTGACAAAGTATTGGTAATGTATGGCGGGACAGTTGTTGAAAGCGGGGCTACCGATCAAATTTTTGGTAACCTGACGCACCCCTATACACAAGGGCTGTTTGCTGCCATGCCAAAACTTGGCATGGGTCGTAATGGACGCCTCACGACAATTCCGGGCACTGTTCCCGATCTAATTAACCTGCCAACTGGTTGCACGTTCACAGATCGATGTCCGTTGGCGACATCTGAGTGCCGTAACACTGTCCCTGTAGCCTTCAGCCTTGAAGCTGCACACAAAGTATCTTGCCATCATCTTGACCAAGCGATCGAAGCCAGAGGCGAGGGATTGTACAAATGAGTAAAACCGTCCTGAAAGTCACTGATCTGGTTCGCCACTACCCGTTGCCAAAAGAAAGCCTATTTGCAGCGCCGAAATTTGTTTATGCGCTAAACGGTGTCAGCTTTGAAATCAAAGAAGGCAAAAGTTTTGGCATTGTTGGCGAAAGTGGCTGTGGTAAATCCACTTTGGCTCGGAATGTTATGGCGTTGGAAGAAACTGACTCCGGCTCTGTCCAAATTCTGGGAGAGGAGGTTGTTGGGAAAAGTTTCAACGAATTGCGGCCCCTACGTCAACATTTCCAAATGGTGTTTCAGGACCCATACGGATCTCTTGATCCTCACCACAACGTTGGACGCATTGTGGCCGAGCCTCTGGCAGCCATTGGAAATTTGCCTAAACGCGAAAAAGAGGAACGGGTTGCAGAAGTCTTATCCTCAGTGGGCCTAAAACCAACAGATGTTGGTAAATATCCACATGAGTTTTCCGGCGGACAGCGCCAACGAATTGCCATTGCACGTGCATTGATAACGCGTCCTGAACTCATCGTGGCGGATGAACCCGTCTCAGCTCTTGATGTCTCTGTTCAGGCGCAAGTGCTAAACTTGCTGCGTGATTTGCAAGATAGCTTTGGTGTCACCTACATGTTTATTAGCCATGATTTGGCCGTCGTCGAATATCTTTGTGATGAAGTTGCGGTTATGTATCTGGGATCCATCGTCGAGAAAGGGCGCACAGAAGATCTGTTCGCCGCGCCAGCCCACCCATATACGGGTATTCTTCTGGATGCCGTTCCAAAACCGGCGGCCGGCAAAAAACGTGATCGCATTCGTTTAAGTGGTTCAGTTACAGGTCAAACTGAAAAACGTAACGGCTGCGCCTTTCAGGATCGTTGCCCCATGGTTGATGATCGCTGCAAACGAGAGACACCGATGTTAAAAGAAGTCTCCCCCGATCATTTTGCCGCTTGTCATTTTTCTAAAGAAATGATGGCACGAGCAGCATCTGTGTAAACTGAAGTTACTCTTTTTCTTTAAAATTCAACGCGGCAGAGTTGAGGCAATATCTAAGACCTGTCGGGGCTGGCCCGTCTGGAAAAACGTGTCCTAAATGCGCATCACATTTATTGCAGATCACTTCGGTGCGGCGCATAAAGAAACTGCGATCCGAGATCTCGCCTACCATTTCTTCACTTAGTGGTTTGAAAAAACTGGGCCATCCTGTACCTGAATCAAATTTTGTATTTGAATCAAACAAAGGTTCACCGCAGCAAATACAGGCGTAGACGCCCTCTTTCTTGTTGCTGTCGTACGCGCCGCTAAAAGCACGTTCCGTCCCTTTTTTACGGGTTACTTTGTATTGTTCATGGCTCAGCTGTGCTTTCCATTCAGCATCTGTCTTCGTAACCTTGTCCACCGCTAATCTCCACTTTAATAGATTATTTCGCCATCCTACATATATATAAGGAAGAGCATTATAAATATCACAAAACTTGACGTGTTCGTGTATATGCGAGAAAATAAATTATTACGAAGTGGATGGGCCGATGAGCGAAGTTGTTGAACTAATCAATCACCCCTTAAGCCAGACAGGGCGTAGCATCAATGCGCCAAAAACACCCGCTCCGATATTCTTCAATCGAAAAGAACTTAGCCAGATATTACAAGTATACGGGCTAATGGTCGCCAAATCAGAATGGCGCGATTACGCTATTGGCCAAACCAAGACCACTTGCAGCTTTGCCATTTTTCACAGAACTACCGATAAGCCCATTTTCCGTATCTATAAAGAGCCCAGACTTGCCAATAAACAAGGCGCATTTTCAGTGCTTAGTCAATCAGGGCGCACTTTAAAACGAGGCAAGGATCTGGAACAAGTTCTTAAAGTATTTGATAAAAAACGCCTGCAATCAGTAGACTAGGCGAGTAAAGAAGCACTCTTCGCCATATGCATCAATGACATATCCAGCTTCACCGGTTTTCTAAAATCAAGACGCGCCTGAATAAGCGGAAGAGCCGTGCCAAAATCTTTCTCTTTCAACAAACTCTGGATCCAGACCTGTTCGAACAAATCGCGTTGTGCATGACTGCCGCCAATAGACTGAAGCTGAGCACGCGCTGGTGCAAGAAGCGCTAGGCACAATTTAAAGTCGCCCTTGGCATAAGCCACAAATGCTTTTGCCGCAGGTATCGCTACCTCGGCCCACGCAGTACGGGTGAATAATGGAGATTCACGTCGCATCATCTCCATGCTTGCCATTAATCTGTTCAATGCTTCTTCTCGCCCAGCTCTTGCCAAAGCAAAGACATACTGCATATCCAGAAATGGTTGATCATTAACGAAGGTGCGAGCCGCAACAAAATCAGCAACATTTTCCCAGCGGTCACCCACATCCACGCCAGCGATTTCCAGACGCCACAGCATGGAAATTGCGTTGATCTGGTCCTGACTGTAGGTTTTGTCACGCCCCCAAATATGAGTGTCGTACAAGTCCAACGCTTGCGAAAATTCTTCAAGCTCAAGATGGAACAAAGCCAGATGCCACCAATTATGGGTGTACATGAATGAGTTGCAGCCATCCCATTGATCAGAAAGGTTGTTCATCCAGCTAATGCCTTCGTCATGCCGACCTTCTGTAATCATGACATGCGCGGCCGCGTGATGCGCCCAAGGATCGCACTTTCTCATGTGCGTAGCTCTTCGGGCCTCTTCTTCAGCCTCCCCAAGCTGGCTCATTTGCTCCAGACCGAAAGCGCGCATACCATGGGCATAAGCTGTATCACGATGGGCATCTATAACCCGATCTGCAAGCCACAACATCCCATCATCATCACCCAGATTGAAATACTGAGTTTGACCAATTTTGGCTGACAGTAGATCGCGTGGATATTTTTCAGCAAGTTCGCGGTGGCACTTAAGTGATGTTGCGACATCCTGATCCCGACTAGCCAGCAAAGCCGAGACAAAGATCTGTTCCCGCTCAGAAGCCTTCGACATCGTGTTCTTAGCACGGACAAAATATTTATCTGCTATCTCTAGGCGATCCGGTGTTTCAAGGAACAATCCCAGTAAGCCCGCCAGTGAATTTGCAATTGCGCAATCAGGATCTCCGTCTGATGCCTCAAAGATGACCCCAAAATCTACGCCAAACCCGATCAGGCTTTCAGAAAACCGGTTAACCGCATCAACGGTTTTTTCGGAATGAGTGGTGATTTTGTTGCCATAGAGGTCTTGCATGATTATGCCTCGTTAATCAGGTCCAGTGGGTAAATCGGGCGACGGACGTTTTTATATTCCAGCAGATTATTATCTGATGTGGTAACACCCTTTCCGTCCAACGTCATTGTCGCTTTAGCCAGTTTAGCAAATCCGGCCCGGTAGTGAATGCGACTTTTCAGAACAAGATATCTTTTGTATTCTGGCTGAATTCCTACGGATGTGAAAACACCTTGGTCCCATGGTTCATGATGGTTTGAAACAATCACAATTTCCATATTACCTGTGTCTAGAACTGCCGTCGGTCCCATAAACACCTTAATCCCGGTATACATAGGACCGCGTACTGTCCATTCTCCGTTAGTGAGAACTTTCACCGTACCAGTAAGTTCAAGAGGCTCACCGACTTCACCAATACTAGGCATATCCGTCTTACCACCGAGCTTCAGAGTGATCTTGTTGCCGATACCTGTTTTTTGCATTTCAGCAACTGCGGCAGGGTCCCAGACAGCACCTACGGCCACATCTTCCAAACCTTGGCGCAGGATTTCTGCGATAACAGTCATCACATCCTGCGTCGCACCTGATCCGCAGTTATCAGCATGATCTAGTAAAATAACGGGGCCGTCCGTAATTGTCTTTGCTTCTGCCACACGCTCTTCCAGCGGGGCATGTTTATAAATAAAGTCTTCACGAAGTTCCCAAGCCTTCGCAAGAATACGGTCGCGGACTTCATCGGCTTTCGCCTGATCGCCATCGGCAACAATGATAACCGAATTGCCAGCTTGCTTGATATCGGCCAGTGCAAATCCGCCGAACGCAGTTGCGGCGATAATGCCCGGCTCTTGCTCCGCTTCTAGGCATAAGCGGATAAGGGTTGCCATGGGTTCATCATCTGTACCCTGACACAAAGTTTGACTCAGAACCGGTGTATTTCCCCATGACATGACGGGTTCTATTTTGGCATCCAGAGTATCCAGAAGCGACTGACCAATTTGCATGCCAACTTCATACATATCAACGTGCGGGTATGTTTTATAGCCGATAAGCGTTGTACAATTGCTCGCCATTTTATCTGTGAGATTACAATGAAGGTCCAGCGTCACAGCAATTGGGAGATCCGGATCGATGGCCCGAATACGCTCCAGCAATGTCCCCTCACCGTCTGGTGTTTCTTCGGACACCATAGCACCGTGCAGATCAAGCATGACAGCATCAACACCATTTCGAACTTCATCCAAAATCGGATCGGACAATTTGTTATAGGCTTCCGCCGTTACCAGACCTGAGGGCATCGCTTCGGCAGCAACTGGCGTTACGATTTCAGCCCCAATGGATTTGGCAAGTTCTATATAGGCACCCATAGGCATGGCCGTGCCTTCATAAGTAGCGCGGGCGTCATCCCCAAAATGAACACCCCAATCTTCAAACCTTTTCCAATCTGCTGGAATAGGCGAAAAAGTATTGGTTTCGTGTTTCATCATTGCGATAAGAATGCGCATAGGGTCGTTACTTTCGAATAAGTATTATGTTTGCTTTCCAACTATTTTAGCAGGTTGAACTAAGCTGCCAAGTGAAATTTAATTATCGTTGTTTTCAAACAAAAAGCCCGGCACTAAGGCCGGGCTTTTCGAATAATTTATGTCGGCACTCTTAGTCGCGATTGCCAAGCAGGCTCAGCAGCATCATGAACAGGTTCAAGAAGTTCAGATACATTGAAACAGCGCCCATAATGGCTCCTTTTTCAAGAACTTCTTCACTGTGACCTTGGTAATATTCAGATTTGATCCGCTGCGTGTCAAACGCTGTAAGGCCTGTGAAGATCAAGACACCCAAGATTGATACCACAAAATGCAGCATGCTTGAGGCAAGGAAGATATTCACGACAGAAGCAATAATGATCCCAATCAGACCCATCATCATGAAAGAGCCCATACCAGTAAGGTCTCTCTTCGTGACGTAGCCATACAAACTCGCGGAACCGAATGTTGCCGCAGTTATAAAGAATACCCGAACAACACTTTCAGCCGTATAAACTTGAAAAATGTACGCAATGGACACGCCAAAAGTTGTAACCATTACCCAGTACAAAATTTTGGTAGTTTGGACGTTTGCTTTCGCCATGCCGAATAAAATCAATAACGGCGCGAACATAACAACCCACTGAAGAGGTGTTCCAAAAACCGCGTTATACAGTGTTTCATTAGAAGCCGTAAATGCCGCTGCGGCACCGCTCAGTGCCAAACCTGAAGCCATATAGTTATAGACCTTCAGCATGTGAGAGCGAAGACCCTCATCAAGAGCAGCTTGATCCATCGTATGTGATGAAGCTGTATTGAGCCTTGAATAGTCGGTTGCCATTTTTATCTGTCCTACACGAATTGAATTTAATCTAGATATTGGAGTAAACGTGGAAAATTTCAAGTGAAATCAACATTATTCAGATCTCAAAACCGGAGCTGGCTTCTCTCCAAGCGCCCTCCAGGATCCAAATAGGCCAAACAGGATTGTAACTCCTACACTCACAACAACGGTTCCAATCACTGTAAGCGGTAAGTTTGTCCATTTTGCTTCCAGCACTTCGGTAATCACCATATAAGCACCTAACCATCCGGCACCTGCAGCAATCAAAGATGTGACCATGCCGAGCAATGCATATTCAAGAAGAAAGATCTTGAAGATATCCCGCCGGGTTGCACCCAGAACTTTTAGGATAACTGAATCGTAAACACGTTTTCTATGGCCCGCAGCAAAAGCACCCGCCAGAACCAAAATACCAGATACTAAAGTCACAGAGGCCGTTGCTGTAACAGCCGATGATAGTTGCTCGAGAATTTTAGCGACCGTTTGCAGGGCTTCCTTCATCCGAACAACCGAAATATTCGGAAAAGTCTCTGTTATTGCACGGAATAGCTTCGTTTCAGATTGATCCGATGCTTTCGCTGTTGCCAAATGACTGTGCGGAGCCGCCGCCAAAGTGTGATGATCAAACACAATCACAAAATTGATGGCAAGTGTACTCCAGTCGACTTTACGCAGGTTAGCAATTTTCGCTGTAATTTCGCGGCCCATGACGTTAATCGTCATTTTATCGCCTACACCGATATCCATCCCGATCGCGGCATCTTCCGATAAACTGATAAGTGGTTCACCAGAGTAGTCATCTGGCCACCAGTCACCTTTGACAATGGTTGCATTCACCGGCACTTCTTTGGCGTAGGTAAGTCCGCGATCGCCGCGCAATACCCATTTCACGTCACTGGAAACTTTTACTTTTGCCGCAGGAACATCTTTCACCCGAACAATACGGCCGCGTAAATTAGGCACATGATTAACGTCACTTACGCCAATTACAGCCTCTGCTTTTTCGACAAATTGATCCAGCTGTGTGTTTTGAATATCAATAAAGAAAAAGGCAGGCGCGTTTTCAGGTAATTGACCCTGCACTTGTTCCCGCAAATTACCTTCGATCAAGGCGACCGTGACAAACAATGTCAGTCCCAACCCCATGGATAAGACAACACTTGCGGTTGCCGATCCCGGTCGATGTAGATTTGCCAGTGCCAAACGCAACGTGGGGATTGAAGTTCTGGGCGCTCGTTTCGCAAGCCATTGCACTAATACTCCAACGCCGTACAAAACGACAAAGACTGCACTCGCAGCGATCACAAATACGAGTGCGAAAGCCTGCTCTTCAACAGTGACAATCGCTAAGGCAACCAGAGCTGCAAAAGTTAGAGCAATGATGGCTAGATAAAACGGGCGTGGCCTTTTCTTTTTCCCTACGATATCCCGAAAGAGCGAGGCCGCAGATGTTTCGCGCGCACTCGCCAAAGGCCAGACAGCAAATAGCGTTGCTGTTAGCAGGCCATACGCGGATGCCAAAATAAGGGGGCCTGCCTGAAATGTAACTACAGCTGGAACAGGAAGTGCTTGCGCTAAAAACTGCGACGCCAGAACCGCGCCACCAAAACCAAGGAATAATCCAACTAACGAGCCAACAAATGCCAAAAACATTACTTGAATATAATGGATACGGAAAATAAGTCCGCTTGTTGCTCCAAGACATTTAAGTGTCGCAATCGTTTCGATTTTGCCTTCGAGATAGGCGCGCACGGCATTCCCCACACCGACACCGCCAACAACCAATGCAGTAAGACCGACAAGCGTCAGGAACATGGCCACACGTTCAACAAACCGTTTAATGCCAGGGGCACCATTCGAGGCGTCAGTGATGCGCCACCCTGCTTCGGTTTGCTCCAACTTTGCGTGATTCCGAAAATCGTCAGTTGTGAGGTTTTGGCCGAGTTTAAGTCTGTAATGATACCGCAGAAGACTTCCCGGCTGTACAAGGCCTGTCATGGCAAGGGCTTCCGTAGAAACAATCACACGTGGCCCCAGCGCCATTCCTTGGCTTGCTTTATCAGGTTCAGTTTTGATTATGCCTCTTATCTCAAGAGTGAGGCTCCCAACCGTCAAAGATGCTCCGTTTTTTACACCTAACCGATCCAACAGAAGTTCCTCAACAAGCGCGCCAAATACGCCGCCTTGTTGTTTCAGGGCTTCAGGCACATTTGTACTCTGATCCCCCGCTAAATCTTCATAGTCTAACTGACCAAAAAGCGGGTAAGCGTTATCTACCGCCTTAAGTTCGCTGAGTAGCCGCTCCCCGCTATCAGTTCCATGGACCATAGCGCGCAGCACTTGCATGGAGCTCACAGCCCCTTTAGCGCTCAACCACGCAAATTCGGCGTCTGATGCCTCGCGTGCTGTCAGACGAACATCGATATCACCGCCTAGAATAACACGTCCGTTAGCCCGCAGACCTTCGTTGATGGAACTGGAAAGAGTGCCCACGCCGGCAATAGCCGCAACGCCGAGGATCAGGCAGGCAATGAAAATACGGAAGCCTTTAAGGCCCCCTCGCATTTCACGGCGCGCATACTTAATGGCAAGCCCTAGACTTTCTCCGCCGGAATTACTCATGTGGATTGCCCTTCAAGCACCACTGATTTCTGGTCAATTTTTTGACTAACAATTCGACCATCTTCAATTCGGATCGTACGATCACACCGGGCCGCTAAACTTTCATCGTGGGTAATCAAAACCATAGTCGTGTTATGCCCATCATGGAGATCAAACAACTGCTTGATGATCAAATCACCGGTTACCCCGTCCAGATTTCCGGTAGGCTCGTCCGCGAGTAAAATTCTGGGTTCTGTCGCTACCGCACGGGCTAGTGCCACGCGCTGTTGTTCGCCCCCGGACAGTTGTGTTGGATAATGAGCTGAACGGGCACCTAGGCCAACTGCCACTAACTTTTCTTTTGCAACTTTGAAGGCATCTGAACGTCCTGCAAGCTCCAGTGGAATTGCAACATTTTCGATCGCTGTCATTGTCGGAACAAGATGAAAGGACTGGAAAACAATGCCAATGTTATCCCGGCGAAAACGTGCCATATCATCTTCACTCTTTGTCGAAAAAGCTGAATTGCAGATAGTCACTAATCCGTCACTTGGTTTTTCCAAACCTGCCATGATTGACATTAATGTTGACTTGCCTGATCCTGACGGACCAACAATTCCAACTGTCTCACCTTCAGATACATTCAAGTCTATACCACGTAAGATATTGACAGGGCCGGCATCCGAATTAAGTGTAAGGTAGATATTTTCAAGTGATATGATTGGCGATGAGGTCACAAGTTATTCCAATGCAGCAGCAAAAATCGGTTCTTATGCCATATGGCAAATCTGTCCGCCATTTCAACATGCTTAGCATAATGCTGGCTGCTTTTTTTCTGATTGCACCTGTTTATGCAACAGAAACACAAAAAATGGTGGCCTTTGGTGATAGTTTAACCGCCGGATACGGCTTATCTCAGGCCCATGCTTTCCCGGTCCAGCTGGAACGAGCCCTCCGTGATGAAGGACTTGCCATTAAAGTTGAGAATGCGGGTGTTTCAGGCGATACGTCCACGGGCGGTCTTCAACGACTAGACTGGGCTCTCGCCAATGGAGCAGATTTTGTTCTCTTGGAACTCGGTGCGAATGATGCTCTTCGTGGGATCGATCCGTCTATCACACGGAAAAATCTGGACGCTATCATTACAAAGATCCGCGCAAAAAATATCCCTATTTTCTTTACCGGTATGCGTGCCCCTCCGAACATGGGCCCAGTCTACCAACAGGAATTTGACGAAATTTTCCCTGAACTCGCAAGGAAACATAACCTCGCCTTCTATCCTTTCTTTCTGGAAGGTGTCGCTGCAATGGCCGACCTTAATCAATCTGACGCTATCCATCCAAACAGTGAAGGCGTTGCCATCATTGTTAAAAAAATGGTCCCTCATCTGGTATCATTCATAAAAAATAAATAACAAATAACTTTTGAGCGCAAACTCAAATCACCTCAGGAAATCACGAATGCAATATAGAAAACTGGGTCGTACTGACCTTGATGTTAGCGTTATCTGTCTTGGCTCCATGACATGGGGAGAGCAGAACACGGAAAGCGACGCCCACGCGCAACTGGATTACGCGTTGGATAATGGCGTTAATTTTATTGATACCGCTGAAATGTACCCAGTCCCACCCAAAGAAGAGACAGCAGGTAAAACCGAAGAATATATCGGAAGTTGGCTTGCCACGCGCGGCGGACGGGATAAGGTTGTTCTTGCAACCAAAGCAGTCGGCAAATCTGACAATACATATTTTCGTGGAAACGGAGAAGTTTCGCGGTTGCATGGCCGCCACTTGAAAGCCGCCGTTGATAATAGCCTGAAACGCCTTCAAACTGACTATATCGACTTGTATCAACTCCACTGGCCTGAACGCTCTACCAATTATTTTGGTAAACTTGGGTACATCCACGTGGAAGACGAAGATGCCATCGAATTATTGGAATCGTTGCAAGCACTCGATGATATCGTAAAAAGTGGGAAAATCCGCCATGTGGGCCTTTCTAACGAAAGTGCATGGGGAACAATGCGGTACTTGCATTTGGCCGACAAACACAACCTGCCGCGAATAGCGTCAGTACAAAACCCATATAGCCTATTAAACAGATCCTACGAGGTGGGACTTGCAGAGGTCTCAATTCGAGAAAAATGTGGCCTGCTTGCCTATTCCCCGCTTGGTATGGGAATGTTAAGCGGTAAGTATTTAGGCGGAAAATTGCCTAAAGGCTCGCGGTTTGCCTCCTTCACTCGTTTTCAACGCTATACGACTGAAGTAGCCCACAAGGTAACAACAGAATATGTGGCATTGGCAAATGAACACGGCCTTGATCCAGCGCAGATGGCTTTGGCTTATGTCAATTCTCGGCGTTTTGTAACATCAAACATCATTGGTGCAACGAACCTTGATCAACTGTCATCAAATATTGCCAGTATTGACATTGAGCTGTCAGATGACATTCTTAAATCTATAGAGAATATCCATAACAGTCATCCCTATCCTTGCCCATAAGGAGTGTTCGCAATGCGCCTGTTTGTTGCCATTGATCTTCCAGAAGATATCAAGCAGCAAATGGGCGCGCTGCACTTTGGGGTTCCTGATGCCAAGTGGTCAAAACCTGAAAACGCTCATCTGACACTGGCTTTCTTAGGTGAAATATCGATGCCTGATATGGGGGATGCCGGTATTGCCTTAGGTCGAATTAAAGCACCTGTATTCGACCTGCAAATAGAAGGCATTGGTGTCTTCGGAAATGACAGACGCCCCAGAGTGCTATGGGCTGGTTTTTCGTCTAACCCGCAATTACAACATCTGCAGCAAAAGATAACACAGGCGTTATCGGCCTCAGGCATATCCCTCGAAGATAGACGGTTCAAACCGCATATAACGCTCGCCCGTATTCATCGTTCTCCGTACGAAAAAGTCCGTGAATATCTGTCTGAATATTCACTTTTCAGAACACGGCCATTCCATGTGGATCATTTTTCTTTATTCTCCAGCGTTCTCGGTCAAGGCGGGCCCCACTACGAAGAAGAAATAATTTTCGATCTGGAGCCACTTTCCTTAGAGCCAACGGCCTCTTAAAAGCCTAAATTCGTACGCCACCATGTAGGAAGTGCAAAAGATGCAGTGTGCAGTTCGGGATTGTAGTGTCGTCCGGTATGTTGCTTCACAGGTTTTGAATAGTTATGCCCATCTCGGCTATAGAGGAAAAATCCGAATTCAGCTGCCGGATAAAGCTGCACGATAGAACGATAGCCAGACACATGTGGCAACAGATGTTTATTCTGCATGATGCTGACCAGATTCTGGTCTTTATCACCGCAGAGTTCCTGCAAGAAATATGCACGATCTTTACCAACAAAAATGCTGTCACTGTCCAGAACGACGCCGCGATCAGTTATACAATTTGAGAAATCTTCACAAAATTCCTCTGTAAACACAGACGAAGATGGCCCCACAGGCTCGCTCAAATCCAGAATGATCAAATCGAACTTATCGCCAATCGCTCTGGCATTTTTCATATAATCTGCGGCATCTCCGATGATCAGTTCAGCCCTCGGATCGTCATAGTTTCCGTGGATATTCAGATATTCTTTGGAAAGTTCGACTACCCGCTCATCAATTTCAACCATCACCGCACGGCTTACAAAATCATGCACCAGAACTTCACGAAGGATACCACCGTCACCGCCACCTACAATCAAGACACTGACATCGTTCCAATCACGACCCAACAACGGCACATGCACAGCCATTTCATGATACATAAATTCGTCAGCTTCTGATGCTTGCACCAGATCATCAAGCGTCAGGATACGACCGAACGTCTCGTGATTATAGATTCCGATTTTTTGGTACTTACTCTGCTCTTCATGCAAAAGTTCCATATCTAGCGCATGGGTAAAAGCAATACCTTCGGTTTCTTCGTGCCACCAATTGCGGCTTTCTTCACTAACTTTGCTCATTTTATCGCCTGAAGTTTAAAATTCGTGTTTGTTTCTGATATGCCGCAAAAGGCCAGCCGACGCGGGGTCCACCATTTCAATCACCCGATCGTAATCAGACAAGTCTCCATAGTAGGGATCTGGCACGTCACCGCTTTCCTCATCACTGAAATCTAACAACAAGGAGAGATGTCCGCCGAAGCTCTCCGGGGCCATTGCTGTCAGGTCGTATAGGTTACTTTTATCCATGGCAAGGATGTAATCAAATTTACCGAAATCATTGATCCGAACCTGACGTGCTTCTAAATGACCTATTTCATGTCCTAGCAATTTGGCAATATTAATGGCCCTGTCATCGGGTGGGTTTCCCACATGCCAATTTCCGGTTCCGGCGCTATCTACCGAGATTAAGTCACTCAATCCCTCACGCGCCACGTGAGCACCAAATATGATTTCAGCTGTCGGAGAGCGACAGATATTTCCCATGCATACGAACAAGATATTTATCACATAAAATCTCCGGTTACTGGACAGTTATCCCTTAAACTACATATACAAGTATAACTATGGGAGACTAGGGAAAAATGACCGAAAAACTTGAAATGGAAGTTATTCAGAATAGTTTGGCTGAACTGAAGGGCTGGTACCTTGCCGCTGATAAGGAGGCTATAGAGAAAGCATTCAAGTTTAAAAGCTTCAATCAGGCTTTTGCGTTCATGACCCGAGTTGCCCTAAAAGCCGAGAAAATGAACCACCATCCGGAGTGGTTTAATGTCTATAACCGGGTCGATATAACTTTATGCACTCATGATGTCGGTGGACTAACCGATAAGGATTTCAAACTTGCCGCCTTTATGGATAAAGTGGGCGACCCGTAAGAGCCGCCCAACTAGAACTCTCTAGCGAGGTGCCATACGAATTGCGCCGTCAAGGCGGATCACTTCACCGTTTAACATCTGATTTTCACAAATATGCTGCACAAGCTTTGCATATTCTGATGGCTCACCCAAACGGCTCGGGAATGGAACAGTTGCGCCCAAGCTGTCTTGCACTTCTTGCGGTAAACCTAGAAGCAAGGGTGTTTTAAACAGACCCGGTGCGATTGTCATAATCCGAACACCAACACTCGACAAATCGCGAGCGATTGGCAACGTCATGCCAACAATGCCACCTTTTGACGCAGCATAAGCTGCTTGGCCAATTTGTCCGTCATAGGCCGCAACAGAGGCTGTATTAATACAAACACCGCGCTCCCCGCCTTCCATTGGCTCTTCATTAGCCATGTCAAAAGCGGCTCGGCGGATGCAGTTAAATGTTCCGATCAGATTGACATTGATGACTTGCTCGAACTTATCCAGCGCATGCATACCTTTGCTTGAAACTGTTTTCGCCGCGGGGCCAATACCAGCGCAGTTAATCAGAATACGAGCTGGACCATGTGCTTCACGAGCGGCTGTAAAGGCAGCATCAACGGATGCATCGTCTGACACGTTTACAGAAACAGCAACACCACCAATTTCGGAGGCAACAGTTTTGGCCAGTTCTTCGTTCATGTCGAAAATTGCTACTTTTGCGCCGGCAGCCGCGAGTGCGCGTGCTGTTGCTGCGCCCAACCCTGATGCACCGCCTGTTACAATGGCAGCTTTACCGCTAATATCCATTTTCCGTCTCCAGTTTTTCCAACTTGATTTATGATTTTGATGCCCTTGAATACACTGGCGGCCTTCAAAAGAAAAGTGCATGCAGTTGCAAACATCCCAAAAGAGGCTCATATACAGCTCTATGGTAAATGATGATGAAGATATCTCTGCGTTTGACGCAGAAAAAATGCAAAACGACAAACGCGTTGTTATGCGTGAATTTGGTCAAAAGCTACGTAGTAACCTTGGGAAAATTCCATTTTCTGAGGATGTTACAGCCAGTTTCTACTGCGCAATGGACGGAAAAAGTCCCGCTTTTGTAAAAGCCGTTTTATTTGGAGCTCTGGCCTACTTCATCATGCCCGCCGATGTCATTCCCGACTTTATTGCGGGTCTTGGTTTCACCGATGATGCCAGTGTTTTAATGGCAGCCATGGCCACTGTAAGAAAACACATTACAGATGATCATTTGGAAAAAGCTCGGCAATTTCTTGAAAAAGAAACGTCAGACCAACAATCCTCTTAATCCTCTTTTTTCCGCGTTCCCTCCCTCTGTTTATTCGGTTACTATCCGCAAAACTATAAGACCGAGGGAGATTTTCTATGGATACAAAAGCTGCTATTGCCTTTAAAGCAGGCGCCCCGCTTAGCATTGAAACTATACAACTTCAGGGCCCACGTGCTGGCGAAGTTCTGGTGGAAATCAAGGCAACCGGAATTTGCCACACGGATGAATTTACACGCTCCGGTGATGATCCGGAAGGCATCTTCCCTGCCATTCTAGGCCATGAAGGCGCTGGTATTGTTGTAGAAGTTGGCGCCGGCGTTACATCCGTTAAAGCAGGCGATCATGTCATTCCGTTATACACACCGGAATGCCGCCAATGCAGCTACTGTACATCTGGCCGTACAAATCTTTGCCAAGCAATTCGCGAAACACAAGGTCAAGGCCTCATGCCTGATGGGACCACTCGTTTCTCCATTGATGGGGATCCGATCTATCATTATATGGGGTGTTCCACCTTCTCCAACTATACAGTTTTGCCGGAAATCGCCCTCGCGAAAATCCGCGAAGACGCCCCCTTTGACAAGGTTTGTTATATCGGCTGCGGCGTGACCACTGGCGTTGGTGCTGTCATTAATACTGCGAAAGTTCGCCCCGGCGACAATGTGATTGTATTTGGGCTTGGCGGAATTGGCCTAAATGTTCTGCAAGGCGCGAGAATGGTCGGCGCAAACAAAATCGTCGGTGTCGATCTGAACAACAACCGGAAAGAGCTTGCCGAAAAATTCGGAATGACCCACTTTGTCAATCCATCAGAAGTTGAAGGCGACCTTGTTCCCTATCTTGTTGATTTAACCGACGGTGGTGCAGATCATTCATTTGAATGTATCGGCAGCACAACTACCATGCGTCAAGCACTGGAATGCTGCCATAAAGGATGGGGTGAAAGCACGATTATTGGTGTTGCTGGTGCAGGCCAAGAAATCTCCACACGCCCCTTCCAACTGGTTACAGGACGCGTCTGGCGCGGCACTGCATTTGGCGGCGCAAAAGGACGGACGGATGTCCCCAAAATTGTTGATTGGTATATGGATGGCAAGATCAACATTGATGATCTGATCACCCATACCATGCCGCTTGAAGAGATTAATAAGGGTTTTGATTTGATGCATGGCGGACATAGTATCCGCTCTGTCGTTATCTATTAATATTTAAGTACAGGATCCGGATTATGACGCTTGAAACATTAAGCGAGCAAAAAACGTTTGGCGGCACACAAGGTGTCTACACACATGCATCAAAAGTTACACCTACTGAGATGGAACTCAGCGTCTTTATGCCAAGCAAATCGAAAACCGAGCCGGTTCCTGTCCTTTATTATCTCTCAGGTCTCACCTGCACGCAGGAAAATGTGACAACCAAAGGCGGTTTCCAACGAGTTGCGGAAGAACTCGGGATTGCCATTGTCTGCCCGGATACAAGTCCGCGCGGAACCAACTACCCAGGAGAAGATGAAGCCTATGATTTCGGATCCGGCGCAGGTTTTTATCTGAATGCTACTGAAGACCCTTGGTCCGGTGCTTACAAAATGTATGATTACATAGTAAGTGAACTTCCAGAATTCATTGCTAGTAATTTTAACATAGATACGACCAACGCCGGTATTTTTGGTCATTCCATGGGGGGTCATGGAGCCCTTACCATTGCTCTCAGAAATCCTGGTACATACAAATCCGTATCTGCATTTGCTCCAATATGTGCGCCAATGCAATGCGAGTGGGGCCAGAAAATTTTCACCGGATATCTCGGAGAAAACACTGAAACTTGGCGAGATTACGATGCGACTGATTTGGTCGTCTCCGGTAAATCGTTCGCAGGCGAAATCCTCATTGATCAAGGAACAGCTGATCCGTTTCTAAAAGATCAACTCAAGCCTGAGCTGTTCGAGCAGGCCTGCAAGGCGGCCGGACAACCCGTATCAGTCCGTATGCAAGAAGGTTATGATCATAGCTATTATCTAATGGCAACTTTTATGGAAGATCACTTGCGTCATCACTCTAAAAGCCTACGCGTCGCGTGAGACGCTTTCGCTTGCTTTGGTGCGCGCCTTCACGCGCGCTTCTCGCTGCATAATATAAATACTGGATCCAACAATTATGAACGCGCCAGCAATCATGCCAAGAGTTGGTACTTCACTAAAGATAAAATATGCCAAAATACCGGAGAAAATAAGCCGAGTATAATCAAAGGGCGAGACAGCGGTTGCCTCCCCTATGCCGAAGGCACGGATCATACAAAAATTACCGCCAGTCCCGACGATTGACACAGCTATTAGGACAGCCAATTGCTCCCACGTTGGTGTTATCCAGACTTGGCTGGCTGGTACAAAGGCAATCACAGAGCCTATAAGACCAAAATAGAACATAATGGTTGTTGGATGTTCCGTAACAGTGAGCTTTTTTATGATCACTGAGACACAGGCCACCATGAACGCTGCAAACAAACCAACAGCCGTGGCAAAACCCATTTCTGCCTGTGCTTGCACCATAATCAGCACACCTGCAAAACCTACCAAGGTCGCTAAACCTCTTCGCCACCTGATAATTTCACCCAAAAACAAAAAGGCCAAAACGATCAGGAAAAGGGGACGTGTAAATGTAAGGGCTGTCGCATCTGCAAGGGGCATATGTGTGATGGAATAAAAAGTGGCAAGCATTGCTGTAATTCCAACACAGGAACGGAACAAATGCATTTTAAATATACTGGTTCGAAGAGAGCCGATGCCTCGATAGAGTACAAATGGGACTATGACTATTAGGCCCAAGAATGCCCTTAGAAATCCTATTTCAAAGCTGTCCATGCCTTGGCCGACATACTTGACCCCAACACTCATAAAAGAGAACAAGACAGAACCTGCCAACATCCAGCAAGCGCCTTTTACATTGTTCGGAACTTCGTCCCAAAAACTTTGCGATCTCAACGTCTTAAATGCGCTGTTTTGCATAATTCAGTTTCACTTTCAGCTGAGTAATCTGGCTCTGTTAGGAGGCCTTGGACATTTCCTCATTTTTACTTAATTTTGCTTCTCGCATGGCAATATAGACCGATGACGCAAAGATGATTGCCGCCCCAATCCAAACATAAATATCGGGTTCCTGCGCAAAAAATACAAACCCGATAATTGCAGAAAAAACCAGACGCGAAAAATCAAAGGGCATGACATAGGTAGCGTCTGCAAGTGAATAAGCACGCGTAAAAAACAAATGTCCCATTGTCGCGCTAAAGCCAATTGCGGCAACGATCAACAACTGTTCAAGAGTAGGCATCGTCCACACGAAAATTGCTGGAATTAGAGACATAGGAATAATGATAATTTGCGTCCAAGCGACGATTGCCGGGGTACTTTCCGTACTGGAAAGCATCTTCACACAGGTGATGGAACACGCCATTGTGCCCGCAGCAAAAAGAGCGGCATAGGTTCCAAAATTCATTTCAAGAGTACCGGGCCGCAAGATAACCATAGCCCCCGCAAAACCAACCAGAATGGCCATCCAGCGCCGAAGACGCACAACTTCCTTTAAGATGAATATTGCAAGCAACGTTCCAAAAATTGGGGCCGTAAAATTCAACGCCACAGCTTCTGCCAGCGGGATTGTTGTAACAGCGATGAACCATGCGACCATGGAGGCAAATCCAAAAAATCCACGGACAAAATATAGGCCTGGCCGCTTCGTTTTCATAGCGCTTGGGCCATTTTTCAGAAACCACGGCAGCAAAACAAGCAAACCCGCCACATTGCGGAGGAATACGATTTCCATCACATGCATTCCGCTGTCAGAGAGTTGACGGATTAAACCGCTTAATACAGCGAGAAAAACACACCCAATAATCATCAGAAGTGCGGCTTGCAAGGCCGCTGGGGCCTCAGTAACGGGCCGGAGCATAGTTCGTATAGAAGACATCAGCTGACAATAGTTCGCATGCTAACAATTCCCAAGAGTTAAGTTTGCAATGCAGCAATGCGCGGAGAGCCGGAGTGAACCTTAAGGCAACAAAATAAAAAAGGGCGATCATTGAGACCACCCTTTTCCGTTATATTTTCAATAGCTTATCCAACAAGTGTCGCGTTGGTTTTTTCGCGAACTTCGTCCATTGAAACGCCATCTGCAAGTTCCACAACCTTCAATCCGCCTTCGACAATGTCAAAAACACCAAGGTTAGAAATAACCCGATCTACGACAGCCTTACCTGTAAGTGGCAGCGTGCAATTTTTAAGAAGCTTGGTCTCGCCCGCTTTATTGGTGTGATCCATGATAATCACAACGCGCTTTACGCCAGCAACCAAATCCATAGCCCCGCCCATGCCTTTAACGAGCTTTCCGGGAATCATCCAGTTCGCCAAATCGCCCGTTTCAGAGACTTCCATCGCACCCAAAATAGAAAGTGCGATATGACCGCCGCGGATCATTGCGAAGCTGTCTGCTGAATTAAAATAACTTGTCCGGTCAAGTTCAGTAATTGTTTGCTTACCTGCGTTGATCAGATCCGCATCAATGTCATCCTCAGTCGGGAACGGTCCCATGCCAAGCATGCCGTTTTCCGATTGCAGCGTCACATCGACGCCTTCTGGAATATAGTTGGATACAAGTGTTGGAATCCCGATACCGAGATTTACATATGTTCCGTCTTCAAGTTCTTGTGCTGCCCGTGCAGCCATTTGATTACGATCCCAAGGCATATGTCTGTCCTCCTATCAAGCTTCACGAATTGTACGTTGTTCAATGCGCTTCTCATGCTCACCTTTAACGATGCGCTGCACATAGATACTTGGTGTGTGGATATTGTCCGGATCAATTGATCCAATCGGCACAATTTCTTCAACCTCAGCAATTGTTATTTTGCCGCACGTTGCAGCTAACGGATTAAAGTTGCGAGCGGTTTTCCTGTAAATCAGGTTTCCGTGCGCGTCCCCTTTCCATGCTTTCACAATCGAAAGGTCAACAACAATGCCGCGCTCCATAATGTAGGTTTCGCCATCGAAGATTTTCTCTTCTTTGCCTTCAGCAACCAAGGTTCCAACGCCTGTTTTTGTATAAAATCCGGGAATACCTGCACCGCCAGCGCGCATACGCTCGGCCAGTGTCCCCTGCGGATTAAATTCAAGCTCCAGCTCACCTGACAGATATTGGCGCATGAACTCGGCGTTTTCCCCAACATAGGAAGACACCATTTTCTTGACCTGCTTGGTTTGTAGTAAAACACCCAAACCGAACTCATCAACACCTGCATTGTTTGAATAAACGGTGAGGTCTTTAACACCGGAATCGCGGATAGCTGCGATCAAGTTTTCTGGGATACCACAAAGACCAAAACCGCCAGCTGCGATGGTCATTCCATCAAAAAGCACACCCTCAAGGGCGCTACTTGCATCTGCGTAATTCTTGTTTGCCATTAAATGACTCCTACCTTGCCTGTTACGTAAAGGTATGCCGTTTCCCATTCATTGGGCGCACCAATTTGTCTACTTAACGTTTGAACTTAAACTGGTTCGGCATGAATTTCGTCGAGATCATAGGCAAAATATTGACGCAAGGGAAACCAAATTCTGCCAAATATTGCGTAGAACCCTTATTTTTCTTCGCAAGTGCACAATAAACGTAGAAATGGCGTTATTTTTTTGCGCCGTCCTTAAGCCAGAGGATATTCCATCCGTTAAGAAGTTTGAAAATCGGGGCAAAGGCGGATCTCATCCCTTCCCAATTAAGGTCGAGCATTTTTTGCATATCTCGTAACGATCGCTGTCCATCACATAAGCCGATAATCTCAGAGATGCGTTCAGGTAGGTCAAATTCGATCTTTTCACCGTCGAAAGTAACTGCAAATTTCTTCTTACCTTTGAAAGCGTTTGCCAACGTTTCTGCAGGGTTACCATCTTTTAGAACAGGGACCATTTCAGGCCCAATTTTTGCGATTGTTTTAGAACTTGAACTCTTCTGCGCGTAAAATAGATGTGTCTTCAAACTACCGGTAATATTTTCAGCTAACGTTGCTTTATCAATGTCCGACAGCTTTTTTAGCCGCTTTATCAGGTCTTTATCTTTAAGGAAAACAGCGGGGTCATATTTGACAGGCTCCAAAAATGTCACAAGCGACATACGGGAACTCGACAGTAAATCGATAACTTCCGGCACCAGATAGCTTCTATCTCGCGGATGCAACAAGAGATCGAAAAAGGCTGCATCCTCGCCCATCTTATGATCCCCGACAAAAGGATTACGATTAAGCCAATTTGTTTTGGGAAGGCCGGCCACAAATTTCTTAGCGAGAGGCACCTGATTTTTTTGAGGCTCATCTCCCACAAGAATTTTCAGCGCATTTTGAACATGATACACACCGGTCCGCCCAAGCGTCGCATACAGCATCAAACCCATACCGCCATCATCGACAAGGACTGCATCCAGCGCAGCCAATCCCTCTTCTGGATTTTCCAGATGATGCAGAACACCGCAACAATCGATGTAGTCGAAAGGCTCCGGCCCCATATTCGGCAGATCAAGTAATGATCCTGTGAGAAATTCAATATTGGTGAGGCCGCGGCTCGCTGCCCGTGCTTCAGCGACCGAACGGCTGGCTTGTGACACGTCCAAATAAGTTACATGTCCGGCCTCTCCGCGATCTGCCAGTTGTTGGGCCAGCATTATAAGTGCGTCACCGGTTCCACCGCCCGCGACCAATGCGCGAAAGGGTTTCGAGAAATCGCGCTGCCCTGCAAAAATGTAATGATTAACTTCATCTAAATGACTGGGACTGCCTGTAATCAGACGGTCCCGTTCATCTTCTGGATTTCGGGGAGGGTAGGGAAAATCTTCATACTGATCCGAAACGGCCTTATCCCGCCCTGCACTCCCCTTTGCCACGTGTTAGTCCTTCACCGTAATGATAACCTTACCAGTGGTTTTACGAGACAGAAGCGCTTTCATAGCGTCGGCACCCTGTTCAAGCGGGAAATGAGTGGAAACATGTGGGTTAAGTTCACCAGCTTCGACCATATCAAGCATGGCTTTAAAGTTTGCCCGGTTTTTGTCCGGTGTACGGCGTGCAAATTCACCCCAGAAAACACCGATGACAGAACAGCCTTTAAGAAGTGCCAAGTTTGTTGGCAATTGTGCGATGCGGCCAGATGCAAAACCGATGACCAGCAAACGACCTTCCCAGTTGATGCAACGCATAGACTGATCAAAAGCGTCACCGCCAACAGGATCATAAATAACGTCAGCACCCTTACCGCCAGTAAGTTCTTTCACTCGGTCCTTGATGCTTTCTTTGGAATAGTTGATCACATGGTCTGCCCCATATTGGCGCACAATATCCATCTTCTCATCTGAGCCCACAGTACCGATCACTGTTGCACCCAACGCTTTACCAAGCTCAACAGCGTTCAGACCAACGCCCCCTGCGGCACCATGAACGAGCAGCACTTCACCTTTAGCGAGATTTCCGCGATCGACAAGAGCATGGTAGGTCGTTCCATATGTTACAGGAAAGCCAGCAGCTTGATCGTAACGCATGTTTTCCGGAATTTTGTAGGTACCTTCCGCGGGCGCTAACACATATTCAGCAAAACCACCGACGCCGTGGTTCGCCATGACCCGGTCGCCAACAGCTAGTCCTTCAACACCTTCACCGACCTCAGTGATGATACCTGAACTTTCCATTCCAGGAGAGAAAGGGAAAGGAGGTTTCATCTGGTACTTACCAGCAATCATCAGAGTATCTGGAAAGTTCAATCCGACGGAATGAACTTCAATTTTGACCATTCCAGCTGTAACTGTTGGTTCTGCAATATCTTCCATAACGAGGATATCAGGATCACCAAATTCTTTGCAAACCAGTGCTTTCATTTTCTTCCAATTCTTTTTTTTGCGCCCGTTAGACAGGCTTGGTTATTGCGCTGCACCTAAGCTAGCGCGGAACCAGAGGCCACGTCAAATCTGATATTCAGGAAATCTCTTCAGAAAGCTTCATGCCTCCAACTTCGATTTTATTCCAGTTGGACATGGTTGGGAGCACGAATTCATCCATTTCATTGTGCATTTCTTCAGTCATCAGACCTAATCTTTCCAATATACCGCCCAGCGCAACTTCTGCACCACGCGTGGTGCCATCTGCCGTTTTAAGTGCAACGCCGAGACCCAGTGTTGGAAGGGCCGCCAAATAAACACCCTCAGCCCCGACTTTCGCTATGACTTTGCCTTTTGCAGATCGATTGAGAGCTGTACATAAACGGTCCGAACCTGCAATCATTTCAGGATGAGCCGCAATCGCTGTCTGTATTTTCCGGCAAGCACTTGCGCGATCCGCTGATAACTTTTCCGGATTTGCAAATTTAGCAATGGCCATAGCAGAGTTGAGCAACGGAATACCGAGTGTCGGGATCGAACATCCATCAATACCCATGGGGGCATTGCTCAAATCCAGTTCCGTAAAATCTTCGAGCACTTTCACAATGCGCTGCTGCACCGGATGATCAATGTTTATGTACCCACGATGATCTTCACCAAGATGTACTGACGTTGCTAAAAAACCGGAATGCTTCCCAGAACAATTGTTATGGGCTGTTGTCGGTTCCAAACCTTTTGCCGCCAAAGCTCGTTCAGCTGGGCGATAGCTTGGCCAATGACTTCCGCACTCCAAATCCGCAATGGATAGTCCCAATCGTTTAAGCCAGCCGGTAACAGCGTTTACATGTATGTCCTCCCCCGTATGAGAGGCACAAGCCAGAGATAACTCTTTTTCTGATACGTTAAACGCTTCCGCAGCACCGCTTTCCACAAGTGGTAAAGCTTGGATGAGCTTAATGGCAGATCGCAAATAAACAGGGCTGTCTATATCTCCCCATTGTCCAACGATTCCGCCATCTGCATCGGTTATAACCGCGTGTATTATATGACGGCTCTCAACCATTGTTCCCCTGCTAACATTCACCTGCAGCGGGGGTTGGCTGGAATTATTTGCAAATTGCTTTATCATGGGGATAGTCCTGAACACAAAAATTGGGTATTTATTTGCGCTACCATATCCGAAAATTTTGTTTGGAGTTAATAAATTAATGTTGAGTAGAGGCTATTTTGGAATAGGCATTGAGGGGGTAAGTAAACCCATGAATGCTGGAAACCTGTTCAGAACTGCAAATGCCTTTGGCGCCAGCTTCGTTTTTACGATTGGAGCGGAGTATTCGGTTCGCAAAGCCAGATCCGACACCAGCGTCGCCCCAAAAAACATACCTTGGTATGATTTTGATACTATTGAAGATATGCAATTACCACGTATGTGCAAAATCGTTGGCGTTGAGTTGCTGGATGAAGCAGAAGATCTGCCCAGCTTTTTCCATCCTTTAAGCGCAGCCTATGTTTTAGGCCGCGAACGTGGATCACTTTCTCCAGCCATGCAGGAAAAATGTGATTACTTCATCAAAATTCCGACAAAGTTCTGTTTAAATGTTGCAACTGCCGGCGCAATCGTCATGTATGACAGGATAACCACCCATGGCCGGTTTGCAGAACGTGCACCGGGTGAACTTGGTAAAGCGGTTCCTCTGCCAGCACATGTACAAGGCAAACCTATTAACCGTACTAATCGGTTCAGAAGTTAGGCTTGGCCCACAAAAAAACTGTTGCAGTTGCAACGCCACTGGAAAATGAAACGAAAGAGCGATACTCTAACGCCATGAAAAAACAAACCGTGTTTAAATTCATTGCTGCGTCCCTTCTGGGGACCTTCTTTTTTTCAGCAAATATTGCATCGGCTGCGAAAGGGGACCCGCGTTCTCTTGGCACCTACAAAGACTGGAGCGCCTACGCTTGGGTCGAAAGCGGGCAAAAAGTTTGCTATATTCTATCCCGACCCACCAAGTCATTGCCCAAAAACGTAAAACGCGGCGACATTTACTTGATGGTCACGTATCGGCCTAAATCCCGCTCCAAGGAAGAAGTAAGCCACGTAACCGGCTACACTTATAAGAACAAGTCTACGGTCGAACTCGCCATTGGAAAACGTAAATTCAAATTGGCGACAGATAACGATGTTGCCTGGGTGCCCGAAGGCGAAAGTGATGCTAAATTAATAAAAGCCATGCGCGGCGGATCAAAAGTTAGCCTTAAAGGGACATCCTCTCGCGGAACACTCACAACGGACAGCTATTCACTGCAAGGCTTTACAGCGGCGCATAAGCAGATTAGAAAAAGCTGCAGTTAAGGGTTTGGCGTATATCGCCAGACACACACGCGAGCAAATGGCGCTCGCCATATTTTTGATAGAAGTATATTTGACCAATGGAATATCTAATTCCGGATGTAGAGGCTGTTGACCGGCAGCCTGAGCTTTTGGCTATTCGTAAGAACCTTGTAGGCCTCACACGTGACGAAATTGCAGCCGCTCTTGTAGCTGAAGGTGAGACTGAAAAGTCAGCTAAAATGCGGGCTAAGCAGCTTTTTCACTGGCTTTATTATCGCGGTGCCAGTGAATTCAGCGACATGACATCGATCTCCAAAGAGATGCGGGCACGTATGCCTGAAAAATTCACAGTGGCGCGTCCTGAAATTACCAGTTTACTAGAGTCAACCGACGGTACGCGAAAGTGGCTGGTGAAGTTTGAAGATGGCCAAGAAGTCGAATCGGTTCATATCCCCGAAGAAGATCGTGGCGCTCTTTGCGTCTCTAGTCAGGTCGGCTGCACATTAACATGTAGTTTTTGCCATACAGGTACAATGAAGCTGGTACGCAACCTGACAGCAGGTGAGATCGTCTCTCAAATGCTGGTCGCGCGTGACACTATCAACGAATGGCCGAGCCCTAAGGGCAACCGTATGATTTCCAACATAGTGATGATGGGAATGGGCGAGCCACTACTTAATTATGACAATGTGGCCAAGGCGCTAAAAATTATTATGGACGGGGAAGGTATTTCGCTGTCCAAACGCAGAATTACACTCTCTACGTCAGGTGTCGTGCCGAAGATCTATCAATGCGGCGAAGAACTCGGTGTTAATCTTGCGATTTCCCTGCATGCCGTCACTGATGATGTTCGTGATATTCTGGTCCCTATTAACAAGCGCCACCCTATCAAAGAATTGCTGCAGGCTTGTAAAGACTATCCCGCCAGCAACAACGCGCGGCGGATAACATTTGAATATGTCATGCTTGATGGAATCAATGACACCCCAGCAGATGCCCGGGAATTGGTCCGCTTGCTGAAAGATATACCGGCCAAGGTAAATCTTATCCCGTTCAACCCATGGCCCGGCAGCAACTATATTTGCTCTAGTAATAACACCATCCATAGATTTGCTAAAATCGTGAATGACGCTGGATATTCATCTCCAGTGCGGGTTCCACGTGGCAGAGATATCATGGCGGCCTGCGGGCAGCTTAAATCTGCCAGTACAAAAGAGCGGGCATCATCGCGTTACCAAGCAACAGGCCGCAGTTAGAACACTAAATACGGCGAAGCGGACCTAATGAAACAGCCTCTTCTCCGTTCGTTTAGAAGACCAATTGACGCAGCCATATTGCAGTTCACCGCTTTCACTTGCAGGTCTGTTTCTTTTCCCCTATTTTGCGGCCTTCGAATTCATTTATACTTTGTTTTCCACTAAAGGTTCTTTGCCATGTCTCAAGACATCAAAAAAGTTGTTCTGGCCTATTCTGGTGGCCTTGACACCTCTGTAATCCTGAAATGGTTGCAGACTACATACAACTGCGAAGTTGTGACATTCACCGCCGACCTTGGACAAGGTGAAGAGTTAGAGCCCGCCCGCCAAAAAGCGGAAATGCTGGGCATCAAAGACATCTATATCGATGACCTTCGCGAAGAATTTGTCGGCGATTTTGTCTTCCCTATGTTCCGCGCCAATGCGGTTTATGAAGGACAGTATCTGCTCGGCACGTCAATTGCCCGTCCGCTTATTTCCAAACGCCAAATCGAAATTGCCCGTGAAGTTGGGGCCGATGCCGTTGCCCATGGCGCGACAGGTAAAGGTAATGATCAGGTTCGTTTTGAGCTTGGTTATTATGCTCTTAACCCGGACATCAAGGTTATCGCCCCTTGGCGCGAATGGGACTTGAACTCACGGACAAAATTGATCGAATATGCTGAAAAGCATCAAATTCCGATCCCGAAAGACAAACGCGGCGAAGCTCCTTTCTCTGTTGATGCGAACATGCTGCATGTATCCGCTGAAGGTAAAGCCCTTGAAGATCCTTGGGAAGAAGCCGGCGAATATGTGTATTCACGCTCTGTCTCTCCGGAGGATGCACCGGATGAGCCAACTTACATTGAGATCGAATATGAAAAAGGCGACCCAATCGGCCTAGACGGAAAACGTTTGAGCCCGGCTAATATATTAACAGCGCTAAACAAACTAGCTGGTGATAATGGCATTGGCCGCCTCGATTTGGTTGAAGGCCGTTTTGTTGGCATGAAATCTCGCGGCATTTATGAAACACCAGGCGGAACCATTATGCTTGAAGCCCATCGCGGCATTGAGCAAATTACCCTCGACCGCGGCGCCATGCATCTTAAAGATGATATCATGCCACGGTATGCTGAGCTGATTTATAATGGCCTATGGTTCTCTCCTGAACGGGAAATGCTTCAGGCTTTGATCGACAAAAGTCAGGAAAAAGTTTGCGGTGTTGTTCGCTTGAAACTTTACAAGGGTCGCGCCAGTGTTGTCGGACGCAAGAGTAAATTCTCTTTGTATTCCATGGAACCGTGACCTTCGAAGAAGATACAGTTTACGACCAACGCGATGCGGAGGGCTTTATCAAGCTGAACGCTTTACGTTTGCGTCTGCTCCACCGCCAAAAAGGCTAATCGAGCCAATTAGAAACAGAAAAGGGGCGCGGCAGTCATTGCAGTGCCCCTTTTTTATTGCATATCAAAATCCGCTATCTTTTGAATCGATCGTTTTCACTTTCTTCTTCAAAATCCTGAACTTCTTCCACATACGGGACATGTCTATCTTTAATAAATAGAATAACGGCGAAAAATGCCCCAGCAGCCCCGCCCAGTGTCATAATCGTGAAGATACCCGGAAACCAACTTAAATCCCAAGGTAGCTCCAGAACCCCCACAACGAAAATGAGGGCAGCCCCTGGCAGGGCAACCAACACAACAGCAAACACAATGCCAGTTAAGGCGCCAAGCGCAGCCGATTTCAAAAATTGAGTTGGGTTGACTGGATCTAACTGTCGCATGACGACCTAATTACCCAATTTCCGGCTCGGACACACCTGCGATCCTGCAAGCTGCCGTTACTGTATTAGCAAGCAGGCAAGCAATTGTCATTGGGCCAACTCCCCCTGGAACCGGAGTGATAGCACCCGCAACTTCAACCGCTTCAGAAAAACAAACGTCACCGACCAAACGGGTTTTCCCCGTATCAAGTTCAATTCTGTTAATCCCAACATCAATGACTGTTGCGCCGGGTTTGACCCAATCGCCTTTTATCATTTCAGATCGGCCAACGGCAGCCACCAGAATATCGGCGCTTCGGCAAACTGCGGGAAGATCTTTGGTTCTGGAATGAGAAATTGTAACAGTGCAGTTTTCGCCAAGAAGCAAACTCGCCATGGGTTTACCTACAATGTTCGATCGGCCGACCACAACAGCATTCAAACCTGATAAGTCGCCGAGCTGATCTTTCAGCATCATGATACAGCCGAGAGGCGTACATGGTACCATGGCATCAAGTCCAACGGCTTGGCGTCCTGTATTTACAACATGAAATCCGTCTACATCTTTTGCAGGATCAATGGCATCGATTACTGCTGTTTCATCCACTTGTGATGGCAGGGGTAATTGCACTAAAATTCCATGAATTGAGGGATCTGCATTCAGTCTTTCGACGACGGCCAATACTTCTTCTTGAGAGACAGTGTCGGCCAATCTGATTTCCTCAGATTTCATGCCGGCTGCAAGGGTGGATTTATTCTTATTGCGAACATATACGTGACTAGCAGGATCATCCCCTGCGAGAACAACAGCTAACCCTGGCGTCAAACCATGATCTGCTTTAAGTATTGTGACTTGTTCTGCAACACGTGTACGCACTTTCAGCGCAAACTCTTTACCATCAATAATATTCGCAGACATTGGCAATCGGGCCTTCTCAGCTAAACTCAGCGAACCTCAACTTCAACTCACTCATTACCTGGTCCGCATTGCCGGTAATCAGGATTGTTTTATTGCGATCTGTTTGGCCCGAGATCAATTCCATATCACGTGCCGGTATCTTCAATTTCTTCGACAGCACTTTTGTCAGCGCCTTGTTTGCTTTTCCTTTTTCAGGAACGGCTGTCACTTTTACCCGTAACCTGCACGCCCCGTCAGCTTGATGGTACAAGCCATCCATCCGGTTTGCGGAAGAACCCGGAGACAGTCGCACCAAAAGTTTGACGCCAGCCCCACAAAGCTCATAAGGCTCGTTCATTACCCCGCTATAAATTCAAACATCAGGTTTTGGGCAAATATCAGAAGTAAAATTAAAACGATTGGTGAAATGTCAATTCCTCCAAATTGCGGAATGATTCCCCGAATAGGTCTTAAAATTGGTTCCGTAATTTTATAAAGAAATTGGCCGACCGTCGCGACGAACTGATTCTGCGAATTGACCACATTAAAGGCGACTAGCCAGCTTAAAATTGCGTTCGCAATAAGCAGCCAAATAAAGATCTGAATGACCATACTAATGAGAGAGACCACAGAATACATGCTTTTACCTTGCTAGTTGGCAGTTTCTCTACATTTAGTCATCTGAACGGTAGAGAGCAAGACAAGTCTGCAGTTATGGGTTATTTTTCTGCAATCTCCTCATTTATCGACACATTTCCCAATTAGATCACTTATTTTTTTTTACGGTAGACGCTAGATACCATACTACTGGTCATATTCACCGCATTCTTGCCAACACTATAAAGAACGGTTTGCGCCAATTTTACAGGCGAAATACCATTCTCTTTTCCGCCAAGGCTTGCTAGTCTTATTGCAGGAAACGCAACCTCTTTCTGGGTTTTCCGACCAAACATCGAAATTCCAATTTTTATGCGACCCTTGCCAATATTCAATTCTTCTACAATTATTTTTGTTCCGTTTGAAGAAGGTGTTTTAGCTGCAAGTTTTGCTTTTATGGCGAGAACAAGTGCTGCCATACTTGATTTAGATCCGGAAATATTACTTACTATTTTAAGGGGTCCCGTAGAAATTTTTTGAATTCTCAATGGTCCGAACAGGAGACTTGTCGGAGCGTATGAAAATTCGATGTCACTGGATTCGAATAAATTCTGATTAGCGCTTTGACCATCTTTGATCGCAATAGACTTAACGCGGCCAGTTCCCGTAAAAATATTTAGGCTGCTCTCGCCTACAACTATTTTACTGCTACTTGCTTTTGTAATTGTTGCAGTTAGGACGTCACCGAAATTATTGCTTATCATTTGATTGGCCAGAAACCCGCCGCCAGCCAATGCAATTGCTGCTAATCCTACCGCGCCTGCGATAAGCAGTCGTTTATCTAGCTTCATTTTATAACTCCAGTTTCATCTTAATAATATCAAGGGGAAACCGGGATATAACTATAAGTTGCTAAATTACAATTTTATTCTACTTTTATGTGTATTTCTGTATTCAATACTTCCAAAAAGAATGATTGCAATGATCAGTCCAGTGGAATTCGCAGCCATATCCGCCCATTCGAAATGGCGTCCGGACAAGGGTTGCAAAAATTCGATCGCCACACCCAACCCTAACGATATGGAGACAAAAATTATCAAGGCTGCGCGGCTTGTCGCGGCCTGCCACCCCAGGGCTCCCAAACAAAAATAAGCTACACCATGCTGTATTTTGTCGCTAAGCAACGACACCGATTGAGGAACGGCTTCAATCGGGATCAAAGATCCGACCGTGATCGCGATGCCCAATACGAGCCATCCCACAAGATAAATATTTTTGGCTATAACCATTTATACTAACCCGTAATAATTCTCTGATTTAGTTACTTTGGAGGTAGAACGGCCCAGTTCAGCGTCAGTTCTTCGTCACTAAACCATGAATCCCATGAAAGCTGGAGAGGTTTCATTACCACTAATTCAGGATACGCACTTTTAAGGGACAGAAACTTAGGGTTTGAGTCCACCGGCAAAGATGTACCCTTCCAGACGATGACCCCGCCCTTTTCTTTAAAGTCTTCAGGATTCACCCAAGGAGAAATTTGTGTACTACCGTCTATAAAGGCAGAAATTGTTCGTTGAGACTCAGCGTTTGGCGCCGCGAATTCAACTTTATTGTGATAGTAAGCAACATTTCCAGCCCGCCAAACATCCCCCATGACATATTGCAACGCCTTATCTGGATATTGCTCTTGCCAGTGTTTGGAAATTCGCAATGCAATTTCGGAACCCGGAAATTGTGTCCGTTTCCCTCCTTCTTTTACCAATGGACGAACGGCATATACGGCAATGTAGGCCACAGGGCCGATCAGTGCGAAAAACAAAAATACTGCCTTGAAGCGTCCCATTTTAGAGAGCGTAATCATAGGGTTAAGGAAAGACACCAACAAAACGCCGCTCATTAAAAACAAAGGAGCCCCCCACATGGATCTCAATTTCCAGCCCAAAATGGCAGACAGAAGTAAAATCAGTAAAGGCGGCCCAAAAGCCATAAAGGAGAGCAATGCGGCATTACTTTTAGAGGCGTCAGCTTTATCTCTTTTCAATCCGAAGGCTGCGAGCATCAACAATAACGGGATCAACAAAACTAGTTGAGAAATCAGAAACTTGAGTGGATAAAGAAAATGATTTTTAAGCCCAACATCGCCGCTTCCGGATGCTCTATTGACGCCATAGCTTAATGTGGAGAAATCCGCTTCGACCATCCAGACGAAATGAGGCGTCAATATCAAGAGCATTATTCCAAGGGCAGCATAGGGTCCGATAGTCAAAAATTGCTGGCGACCTTTGGCTGTCGCTATCATGTAAGCGAACATTGAAACAAGTAAAAATCCAGTGAAGTATTTTCCAAGAACAGCAAGCGCTGCGGCTGCTCCCAAGACAATCCACCAAGTGACTTTCCTCGTCTCGATCGCCTTATAGAACGACAAAATAGCGATAGACCAGAAAGGCAGGAGAACAATATTCGCGTTAAATTCTGGGCTGGCATATCCGTGATAATAAACCCCCTCCAGCAACAATACAGATATCAGCGCTTTGAGAGGTGACAAAAATTCTCGCGCAAGAAGCCACATTCCGATAAACGCCGCACAAACCGAAAGTTGAGACAACAAATATTGAGCCCAGTCTGAAGATCCAGATAAAGTTGCAAATAGGTCCATCAACCATGGAGACAACGGCGGATGCTTATGATACCCCCACATCCCCTCATTTCCCCAAGCGAGCCCCTCAACAACATCTATGGGAAGATTATGATTAACTAAAGACGGAACCAATGTCCAAATCGACAAATGCAAAGCAATGAAAATCCAGAAACGGTATTATTCTTCATTTACAACTGCCATTTTCTCGTCAAATTTTTGCAGGTCATTCGATTTCTCGAAATCCTGAATTAGGTAAAGTGGGCGATTTTTGGATTCGTTAAATATACGCCCTACATACTCACCCAATATCCCCATGAACATAAGCTGGGTTCCCCCCAAGAATAGAATAACCACCATCACTGAAGGATACCCCGGGACATCCGCCCCGTTCACTAAAGTCTCAAAGATAATTTTTAGCCCTAAGATGCCTGCAAAAGTGGCAATGATGAAACCCAGGTAGGTTGCCAGCTTAAGCGGTGCCGTCGTAAAGCCGGTTATCCCATCCAGCGAAAAATTCCAGAGCTTGAAATAATTCCATTTGGTTTCCCCCGCAAAACGCTTGTCCCTATCATAGAGAACTTCTTGTTGCGGGAAGCCAACCCAGGCAAACAGGCCTTTCATAAACCGGTGTTGCTCCCGTAAAGTCTTCAAGGCTTCAACAGACCGCCGAGACATTAACCTGAAATCACCAGTGTCCCTTGGCAGTGCAACGGGTCCAATTTGACCCATTACGCGATAGAAGAAAGACGCGGTTGTTTTCTTTATCCAGCTTTCACCGGCCCTGCTCCTTCGCCGAGCGTAGACAACATCAATTCCGTCGTCGCGCCATGGCTTGATCAATTCTGGTATGAGTTCAGGAGGGTCCTGCAAATCGGCATCAATAATTATGATGGCCCTGCCTGCAGCATTATCGATGCCTGCAGTTACAGCTGCTTCTTTACCAAAATTACGGCTAAGATTGATAAAACAAACATTTGTGTCTTCGGTTTTTAACTGCTGCAACAAATTAAGCGTATTGTCGGTGCTTCCATCATTTACGTAAAGAAGCTCATAGCTCAAATCCAATTTGCTCAAAACAGAATTTATGCGCAGTTGAAACTCCAACAAAACAGCTTCTTCGTTGTATATGGGAATTACAACGCTCAGATCAGGAACTGACATAAAAACCCTTAAAAAATGAACCTAAATATGTCCGCAACTTACCTCAATCCGCCGATAGTTGTAAATGCTATGCATTTTTCCTATAAACGATAACTGACATCAACCGCTTTTAACCTAGTAAAAACCATAAACCAAACGATGAACACAACAACTATATCTCGGCAAGCCTTCAAGTTTGCTATTACCGGCATCCTAAATACAGGCATAGATTTCGCGATTTTTTTTACGCTGATTTATGTCGTGAGCGTTCATTTTGCGGTTGCCAATACTGTAGCATTTCTGATTGCAGTCACTGTTAGCTACATCATCAACAAAAACTGGACTTTCTCAGATCAGAACTCTGGCCACAAAATTCTTAGCGAATGGATACATTTTACGGTTATTTCCATTGGCGGGTTTATATTGGCAACAACACTACTGTTTATACTCGACCCTTATATACATGTTGGCGCTGCAAAAATTATCGCCACTGGCGCTTCCTTTATTTGGAACTTCACATTGACCCGCTTTTACCTTTGGAAAAATTAAGGGGAAAACTCCATAAGAGCTTCTCTTATCCCGCAGAAATGCTAATAGATAATATTAGACATTGATTTTAATGGATACGAGCACTCAAAACAATATGTGGTAATCATTCGTTCATCAAAAAGTGTCATGAATAATTGAGCTACTTCACTAAATGGTTGAAAAACCTGCCGGGAAAACGGAATCGAATGAACAAGATAGGTAAACTACAAAACATACAACCGCAGAAAAGGCAGGCACAAAGCTATCCCATCTCTTCGAATGTTATGTCGGGTCTATTTAGTTTCCTGGACACTATTCTTATAGCAAGTGCAGGATTTATAGCTTTCGCCACGATCATAGGTAGCCCCCTTTATATACGTGAAATATACTTATTTGCCATTTTCTTTATATTTAGCTCCTATTTTTTTGTTGGCCGGTATGCGGGTATTTACGCATTCACCGCAATAATGACCCCGCTTCGAACGATTTCACGATTGGGCGCGTCATGTTTGATAACTTTCTTACTATTACTGGCTCTCGCTTTTTCCTTAAAAATATCTGATGAGTTCTCTCGGATCTGGATGTATACATTTTTCTTAACAAGTTTTGTTTTCCTGGTTGTTTTCCGCCTTGTTGGATTTGGCGTAATTTCTCTGCTGGCAAAACGAGGCATTATCAGCCGCAACATCGTTATTCTTGGTTCCGGCAAACAAGCTGGCCACCTGATCAAGCAACTAACCAATGGATATATTTCTCCCATAAACCGTATCGTTGGTGTGTTTGATGATAGGCAAACAAGAATACATGGCAATCTGAAGAATTTCCCCATAATGGGCAATATTCAGGACCTTAAGAAATTCTGCCGTAAGAATAATGTGGACGATATCATCGTTGCGTTGCCCTGGAATGCAGACGAGCGACAAGTTAATATTGTCCACCAACTGAGAGAGCTTCCTGCTCATATTCATCTGGTATCAGACCTTGTGGGGTTTCGTTTTCCAAACAAACCTTCCCCCAATCATTTTGGCGCCATCCCGATGATCGAGGTTATTGACTCTGCGCTCTCTGGATGGGGTGGTTTGATAAAATGGCTTGAAGACAAAATATTAGGTAGCTTGCTTTTGGTTATGTTTATTCCAGTCTTCTTCTGCATCGCTTTGGCTATTCGATTGGAAAGTAAGGGCCCAGTGCTATTTAAGCAGAAGCGATTTGGGTACAATAATCAAGAGTTCGAGATTTATAAATTTCGCTCTATGTATCATGAGCAACTTCCGAATGACGTGACCCATCAAGCAACCCGCGACGACCCGCGCATCACGCATGTGGGAAATTTCATACGTAAAACCAGCTTGGATGAACTACCCCAGCTTCTAAACGTTTTTCTAGGCACCATGTCTCTGGTAGGGCCCCGCCCTCATGCTGTGGATCATAATGAAGAATATTCCGAGCTCATTGACGGATACTTCGCTCGCCATCGGGTCAAACCCGGGATTACGGGTTGGGCACAAGTTAATGGTCACCGCGGGGAAACTGATACATTGGAAAAGATGGAAGCCCGTGTTGAACATGACACATACTACTGCGAAAACTGGTCTTTGTTTTTTGATCTACAGATCCTAACGATGACAGCCTTCGTGGGATTTATGAACAAAAATGCGTATTAAAGGATGTAAATAGATCTTCCTTAAAGTCTACGATTCGGTAAAAAACCTAAAATCCGCCTAATCTCCGTAGCAACCCTTACGAATATTCCAAAACTACATACAACTTTAGATAAATTTATCACACCATTTTCCAATACGTTAACCATACCATCGTATTAGGATGCTCTAAATTAGCAATAATCTATAGCTAAATAGCACGAAATCGGATATTTTGATTTTCGCATTGGTCGATACAAGCTTTGCCAATTCTCGTTATGTAGCTTCAATACGCCTTTCTGGACAAATTGGCGACCTTAACAAGGCTAGCTAGTTTTGCGGACTAAAGACCTTTGCAGAGGGAGGGCGAGTTATTTGTCTAACTCTTCTTTGGAGATAAAAAATGAAACGATTACTCGTGATTGTAGGAGCAGCATTACTCGCTAGCTTATTGTCTGTCGGGGTTTCAAAAGCAGCCATCTTTGATTTCGTCGAAGAAGCCAAACCTGCGAATATGGGCGAAATGGGCGGGCAACCCTTAACTTTCACTGACGGCGGTATCACAGTTGACGCCAGAGGATACTGGACCGGTGGAGCAGGACCTGCAGCAGCTTATCTGGACGGCGGCGGTGGATTAGGTGTTTGCCATACTGGCCTAACAGCCACACTTCAATGCGTAGTTCCTTCTGATGATAATGTTACAGTAACGGAAACTCTTGAACTTATTTTTGACCGAAGTGTTACAATTGCTTCAATCAGTTTCAGGGATGCGGTTCACGGAACGGCATTGTTTGATCTAGGTGAGACACTAATCCTTAAAGTCGATGGTGCTGCAACAGCTCTTGGCGGCTTAGATCTTGCTTCATGGGCAGCTTTTTCAGGTGTCACAGGCACAAAATTCGAATTCTCCTATGTGGATGAAGAATTCTACATTGATACATTGACTGTTACAGCAATCCCTCTTCCTCCAGCAATAGCTTTATTTGGCGCTGCCTTATTTGGTCTTAACTGGCTAAGTCGCCGCAGAAAACAAGCAATTTAAAATATAGCAAACCACACATATCTATCAATATCATTTAGAATGCCTCGTTGAACTACTCACGAGGCATTCTTTTGTTGAGCGTGTGCACACATTATTTACTACTACCCAAGTATTTAGAGGAGATGTAATCATGGTTCCGTAAAAAAGAGATGAATATGTTTGTTTAAAAAGTAATTAGTGAAAGCTATGATAGAGACTGATATTTCTTTTTTGCAATGTTAATAAGTTAGTACTCAAATACACCAACACCAACAATATAA
>MAAC01011485.1_pt1 | contig 92972 bp, 84 predicted proteins | sample 1115981 | NCBI WGS metagenome assembly MAAC01 (sample SAMN04961126, study PRJNA320927) | seawater metagenome | isolation source: sample BD02T64 sea water enriched with oil for 64 days | place: USA:Gulf of Mexico | collected 2013-07-27 | reverse complement strand
ATTGGCATTGGCATTGGCATTGGCATTGGCATTGGCATTGGCATTGGCATTAGTAAGTTCCAAGTAAACCATCAAGTCAATAATAGTTTGTTCGAATACCTTCTGACCCAGATAATAGGGCGCTAAATAGCTGTCATTGCCGGTAATTAAAAATCCCCTTTCACCAGTTTCTTGATCAACAACCGCCTTGGCGAGTTTTAAAACAAAGTTCTCCCCCTTAAGGTCGTTTTTGTCGAAAAAATACTGACTTAAACCTTCGAAGATGGTACGTATTTCATCTAACAAGTTTTTGCCAACATCCCGATTTAAAGTTTTACTTAAAAATTCTAATGTGGATAAACCAGTAAGATTAATCTCTCTTCGCGTTTCAATTTCAGGTTTCGCGGCCTCATCTTGCCAACGCGTTGCTATCACTTCGATAATATTTATTTGTTTATTGATTTCTTCTTTATCAAAGCTGGTAGTGAGAATGTCGTTGAGTTTTTTATAATGATTTGCTAATTCTGTTTTGGCTTGTTCAAAGGGGGCAAGAAACTCATTTTTTCCGGTGAGCAGATAGCCACGTTGAGCAGTTTCTTGATCCACTAAGCCTTTAGCGATCCTAGCTATGATGATTTTAGCATTTTGATGGTTAGCCTTATTTAACAAGTAAGTTAAGCTATTGATTTGCCTTCTGATGCTATCGAGTAACTTTTTGCCCATGCCTAGAATAAGCACGTCATTGATTTCGGTAAAATCTTTGCTTCCTTCATTAACCGCTTTACGTAATGCTATCTCAGGCTCGGCCGCAAGTGCCAACCAACGATTGGACGTTTTTTGTAATTGATTTACTTTCGCTAACATCTCTGCTTGATCATAGTGATTGTCCACCAGTTGCCTTAAGGCACTCATATGCAGACTGAAATTTTCTTTCCCTTCGTTATAGGGCACTAAAAAATCTTCTTCCCCGGTAATTAGGTAGCCCCGTTGAGCGCTTTCCTGCTCCACCATATCTTTGGCTATCGCCAGCAGATAATTTTCCCCTTGAGGGATATTTGATTTTGCAAATAACAAAGTAAGCTGTTCAATGTGCACTCTTAATTCGTCCAGAATATTCTTACCCTTGCCTTGCCGAAGTACCGTTTGCATATGTTCGATGCTCTTGTCGACACTTTTAACCGAACGCCGTTTGGCAATTTCAACTTCCGCGGCTTCTACTAGCCATTGCTTTTGTAACTTGTCAATTGACTCAACGCGTGCCACTTGCGCTGGATTATCCCGCACCAATAGCTTCAAGGAATCAATTTTTTTGGCCCACACCTTTTGAGACTCGATAAACGGTGCTAGAAAGGAGTCTTTACCGGTAATTAAAAAACCCCGCTCTCCCGTTTCCATGTCAATCATTAGCTTTTCTAATTCATGTCCATCAAGAATCACTTGTTGCGTGTGCTTTACCCATTTTGATGTGGCAACTAATTCACCTATGCTTAAAAAAACGACCACTGCAATAATAGCTATCAAAGATAATGGCACACTAAATCCTAATAGAATTTTGGCGCGAGTATTTAGATTACCAATATGAGTTTTGAGGTAGGATCGAGAAATACTTTTCATAAATAAGTGGTTACCTTGGCATCGATAAACTCCATGACAGAAAACTGACCACGTAGTCTAATGAAGTTACTGAACAATGCAGCTATCCAGATAGAACATCTTGCTGGTAGAGCTTTCAGTCACCATTTCTTGTCCTTAAATATAGTCCACAATTAAATATATGCTTGTGCTAAAAGGTCAGATATAGCTAAGAGGGATATATACTGAGTTAATGAACTACTTACCATTAATTCAATAATTGGTAATGGTTGTAGTGATGTGATTGACATCTTAATAGAGGAGAACTCATGTATCCCATCAACCAGATATCGTCTTTAAAACAAAGACTGGCTATTTCGAGAGAAAGGCCGTAATTGTTTAGGGTTATAAGATATCTGCCATCGTAATATCAACCGTATCTGCAGAGCTAGGGAGCAGATGTCTTATAAGCATCAAGGGAGGAAACCGCGGGAGGGAGGCTACTCAGAAGCTTGTTTTGTAATTCAAGATATGGGGATTTGAAACTACTTCATATGCCTCAATTTTCTAATTACCTCCTCTTCACTAAGTTCATGCCACTCTCAAAATCTATGTTCATTCTATATTCTCTTCAAACTGCTAGATTTCTTCCCCAATATCGCTATTTATGAGACTTGCTACGCAGTTCTCTTGCTTCGCAGTAAGTCAATGAAGTCGAGAGCCATAATGCCTAGACTCCAGACCAGACAGATGAGGCGCGATGTTGTTGTTTGCGTGCCAGTATTTCCATGATAATCATCGGAGTACCGAGTTGCGGGCAGTAAAAGGCGCTATCTTGCTCTGCTGTCTCTGCGGGGAGCTTGGAGCTTGGATATTGGGTCTGCTGTTGCTTCACTGGCAGCTAATAACTCACGGGCGCGCGCTAAATTATCCTTTCGTCTGACGTTGGCAATAAAGCCGCAGTGGCGAATACAATGAAGGCCTCTAGGTAGTATATGCAGTAGAAATCGCTAGATAAACTGCCCGGTCGCAAGACTCATGACCTTATTGCGCTGCGTGCCTTTTAGTCGGTAATCTTTCCAGCAAAAGCTGACAGTCTTTGCATCGGCTGCCACCAGCAGGCAGTTGACTATGGCAACGCGGTGAGTGTAGCGCGATAAATAGGCCAGTACTGCCTTTGGCCCTGCGAATGGTTCCTTCGCATATACCACCCATTCAATGTGTTTTAGAGTGTTAATCCAGACTAGGAACAAAAAGCCCCGACGTCCGAGGCTTTGATTGCAATCAATTAGCTCAAATCTAAACTGACAGATACTCGTTGATAAACGAGTATCTTCTAAGCATTAACCCACAACTTTTAAATTTCATCTTTCAACTATAAGCTTTTTACTTGGCCGATCAAACATCAACACCACGACTGTCGCCGCAATAATCAAAGCACTTGATAGATAGAAATTAAGCTCGGGTATTATGGCAAAGAAGACAAAATCGGCGATCACCGCAAATGCTAGAGCTAGGTACTCAAAAGTCGCTAATTTTGATACTTCACTATATTGATAGCTTAAGGTCATCATAATATGGGCGACGCCACCCGCCACACCGCAACCCACTAACAGTAATAGCTGTTCGTAGTTTGGAGTGACCCAGCCCATAGGTAAGGTCGCTAGTCCTGCTACCGTACAAGTAAGTGCGAAGTAAAAAGCGATAGCTCCAGCATTTTCAGTTTTTGCTAAACTGCGGATCTGGATTTTGGCGCCTGCCGTCAAAATCGCCATCAGCAATCCTAACACTACACCCGTGAAATAAGGTCGGTCAGCCTCAACACCACTCACATTTGGTAATATAAGTACTAACATGCCGACAAAGCCGATTGTAATTCCTATCCAACGCGCGCTAGTTACTTGTTCTTTTAATACCATTCTTGCAAGTAATACCGTGAGAACAGGTGCTAAAAAACCAATTACTGTGGCGTGGGAGATAGGCAAATACTTAAGCGAGGCAAAAGATGCAAACATTGCTAAACATCCTAGCACGCAGCGATAAATATGCCCTTTAGGGTGTTTAGTTCGCAGCCCCGATGGAAATTCTCTAGTAAGATACAAAAACAATACCAGTGGAATAAGGGCAAAGGCACTGCGGTAGAATACTATTTGTCCGGTTGGAATTGCATCAGCTATTAGTTTGATAAACAACACCATAATAGTAAAAAACAAGGTTGCGCCAATGCGCAAAGAGATGCCGGTAACATCGCTATTCATATATTAGACTCTTTTAATAAAGGTTGAAGTGATTGAAATCAATTTTGGGTATTTACTGCTCACTAGAGCTCTGTAAGTGATCTCGCAATTGGTCTCCTATTAAATTTAAAGTTAAGACAGTTACTAACACTGCAAGACCTGGAAATATCATCAAGTAAGGAGCCGTTGCAATGTAAGCTTTAGCATCCACCAGCATCGCCCCCCACTCAGCACTTGGTGGCTGTACCCCAAAGCCTAAAAAGCTAAGCCCTGATATAGATAAAATTGTGCGTGACCACATGTTGCTCCAAAGCACTAACAAACCCAGTTTAAGATTCGGCAAATAGTGCCGCCAGAAAATAAGACATTGAGGTAACCGGGCCAAGCGCGCTTGCATCACAAAATCTTTTTGGCTGAGCTCTTTGATTAATGTGCGTGTGATGTGCCGAGTGGTCTTTGACATCTAGTTTATCGAACGAAGCTTTAACGTCTTGGGCAGTCATTGCACTGCCATCATGAATCTTCACATCTGCTCGAATCACTATTTCCAGCTTGTCGCAGACAAATTGCGATAAGGAGCCGCTAAGCGCGGGAATTGTTGCATCTCATAAGACATACCGATCAAAGTTTCAGATACTCCTGCGCGATTACTCATACAGCCATTTTGGCGGGCACGTGGATCGGGCACCGAGCTGGTTGGGCCAAAAGGAGATCCAATACGTAAAGTTTTACTGCTGCTATCGGTTGTGGCAACTGCCAAGGGAGCTATTACGAAACTCACACTGGTCGCTGCTGCTAACGCACAAAGCGCTACGCCAAAAAACGATTTTTTCGAAACTGCTTTTTTCATCGTCTACTCCAGATAAAAGAAAAATATTAGTGAAACAAAATAATGAAGCCAGCAAATGTTACATTATAACAATTACATATGCTAGTGACTCTCATTAACATTCCAAATTAATTCATTAAAACATTAATTTAAAAGTAGCCAGAGATGAAATGTAATCTCCCTAAAGAGAAGACGACTTCATATATAGGAGTCTTATATAAGTAATTGAATAAAATAATGAAATAGACAAGGAACAAGAAACAGAAAGCAGCTCATAGGAAGGATTGTGCGTAGCACGCACTGCTAAAATCAACTGGGAAACTAAAACCTAGCCAAGCAGTCATTGTATATATTAATGCCAAATATCCGATTAACTACTTACCAGCATTCAGCTACCGCTCATTAAAAGAGAATCTTAGCAGGCATTGGATTTTATAAATAAAACAATGATGGTAGTAGCTATTGGATTGGCGCTAAGTGGTTATGAAGGTGGCACCTATGCCAATACCCAAGTTATAGGCGGAAATGTCCAATGCTAATTTGTGGTCGCTTTACCCTCCTCTGACTGTCGTGAGTGCGCTTTTGTATTGTTCGAAAGATGATAGTCCCCTCGATCAGCAAACAACGCCAACGCTTCACTCGGTCGACAGCCTGTATCCTGTAATACCTGGCAGAACATACGATCAATAAATTTATTGAAATTTTATACTCTAGAGCGTTTTACTTGGGATGCATGAGGCCGTTCCCGACCAATTACAGACATTGTGGCTGCTTTCTTTAGTTCTCTGGATTGTCTTTACTGTCTAATAATCTAATGATTTACCCTAGCCTGGTACAAGTGCTATATTCGCTGTTTAAACAAGCGCATATTGCACTTTTTACACGCAAAACGCCTACCAGACTCTCTGGCTGAGCCTTGCACTGATTCTGGAGACAATGATGAATATCACTTTGGCATTTGATGTATATGGCACTCTAATCGATACCCATGGACTGGTACAGCAACTTGGGATCCTGGTCGGTGATAAAGCACAGGCATTCTCTAACAGCTGGCGTGAAAAGCAGCTTGAATATTCATTTCGCCGCGCCCTGATGAAAAATTACCAGCCTTTCTTTAAATGTACACGCAGTGCTCTGGAATATGCCTGCAAGCTACACCAAGTGGATCTCAGTGCAGAGCAAAAATCTGAATTATTGGCGCTGTATTCAGAACTACCGGCCTTTTCGGATACCCTTAGCGGTCTTTCCGCTCTGGATCGGAATCAATTTAATCCCTATGCGTTCTCCAACGGCACTGAAGGCGCAGTGCGTAAGTTGCTGCAGGCTTCAGATACAGAACAGTACTTGCTGGACGTAGTCAGTGTTGACGATCTGCAGACCTTTAAGCCAGATCCTGCTGTCTATGATTACTTTTTACAACGCAGCGCTGCAACAAAAGAACAGACTTGGTTAATATCCAGCAACCCTTTCGATGTGATAGGTGCCCTTAATTTTGGCATGCAAGCAGCTTGGGTAAAACGCAGTGAATCAGCCTTGTTCGACGATTGGGAGCTAAGCCCTACCCTAGTGGTTAATTCACTGGAGCATATTGGTGAACAGATCCTGGAAAAATCAGCTTCTGTTTGATTTTAGTAGCGCGTCACTGAGTTTTAAAGGTTTGAGAGCTGACTGGGAATTGAACTTAATCAGCATACTGATCAAGTATAATTTGATCTGAAACTTTGAATTATACGCTCAAACTCAACCGTAAAATAACTAGGGGCAGGTAGCCTGAATCTTTACACTTTTTTAGAGCCTGTGTGTTTATTTGTCTTAAACTAATACCCGTACTGTGAAGCGAACTAACTCCCATCACCTGGTCTATTTATGTTACATGTAAGCTCTTAGTTTCTTAGACCCATATCTGCTTGTCAAAGGCCCATCTTTAGGAACTCTTAACGTCTGTAATTGGCCCAGACTGTGTAAAAATACACAATCTTGTGTCTTAGTGTCATGTTCCCGAAAACAGTAACTTTTAGAGCCCTGTTACGCTTTAGCCTGCCATACTTTGTTATCTAGTTAAATAAGCCTACGGACAGCTTAGGCTCTGTAATAAGCTCTTTATTACGTTCTATAATTAAGCATCACGACTAGCCTCTATAGCATCCATTGATCGACTGATACCCACTATATTTATACCCGTTTCATATTATATGCCAGTATATGTAAGCGCATTTCGGTACTGACTCGGCCTAAGGTTCTGGTTGTAGCGGTACAGTATGGATCGGGGTAGAAATCTTACCAGTAAGCTCGAGGCTTTTTGTAACGCAACCACCAAGTTTAAGTAGATATTTAAAAACAGAATTAAAACATTTCAAGTCAACATGAATGAATTTTGACTTCAATTTTTAGCATTTTTCTTATAAATATTATTATTAATTAGAATATACTGCCAATGAAGCTCGTCACATTGGTAAAAAATGGTGATTAATTGCCCTAACAATTACATACAATATAAATGAAATTTAACGAACAAGGATCAAACATGAGCAGTAATAGATTTCATTTAGCAATAGAGGCTGGAGACTTAAAAAAGACAGTTGATTGGTATCAAAATGTACTTGGGTGTGAAATTGATATGGCCGAAGAAGGTAAATGGCAAGACATCAATTTCTGGGGGAATGAACTAACACTGCATGCATCTGAACCAAGATCGTCTAAAGGTAATGAGCGAAACCGTCATAAGGTGGATATGGGAGAAGTGTGCGTTCCTCATTTTGGCGTTCATTTATCTATGGATGCCTACAAACAAGTCAAAGCTAATGTAGAGGCCAGTAACGGCTTTCTAGATGATCCATATATCAGATTTGAAGGTACAGCCTATCAACAAGAAACCTTTTTTGTTGAAGATCCCAACTTCAATGTTTTAGAAATCAAACACATGGTTTCTGATAGGAACTAGATATTCAAGTGTTGGTACCCACTTAAACGCTGAGAAATCAATGTATTAAGATACAAACCCTGTCACTTCTCTTATCTGTAAACCGTACTTAGATAGGTACGGTTCGATAGTCCCTTTATTCGTCATAGCAGCTCGTACCATACCCGACACTTTACAATGTTAACCCAGAGTCCCCCGTACGGGCGCTAATAACTTGTTGTAAACCCTTTACACTATTTACTTGCCAATGTCAGGAGCTGACACACAGCTGCCGCTTCAACAGGTCTGATAATTGCACTTTCTCCAAGGCCAATATGCATCCACACTATTGGTAGCCATTACATTAGCTGGATTAAATTAGGGTTATTACTATCCTCTACCTTCAATACCACTACTATACTACTTGAAGTATTTGGTGAAATTCTATTGGGTAACTTTATTCTTGGGGGCAGATAATGACAGGAAGTATGGCAGAATTAATACGCAGTACAGCAACCACTTCAAATGTAGCATCAATAGCTCGTCTATCGGGGAGGTTATTAATAATTTTGTCGAGAAAAGCATTTATAGCATTTTACTTCACTTTATTTGTTGCTGTAAGCCAGAATGTTTGGTCTCAGAAGGTTCGAATGGTTACTACTGACTGGGCACCGTATTACGCTTCGACAATAAAATCTGGTGGTGTTGTAACAGAGCTGGCTCAAGCTGCTTTTCTAAGGGGAGGTATTGAATCAAGTATCAATTGGTATTCTTGGATAAGGGCAATGAGAATGGTAAAGGAGGGTTCTGCTGATGCTGTAATGGGGGCTTATTACTCTGACGAACGAGCAGAACTTTATACTTTTAGCGACCCCCTTTTCTCAGTTGATGTGGGACTGATAGCTCTGAAGTCTTTAGGTATAGAAAAGTATAAAGGTTTGCACTCCCTTGAACCTTACCTTATTGGCCTGATGCGCGGTTGGGTATATACACAGGAGTTCGACGCCGCTGATTATTTAAAAAAACAAATAGTAGTTAATCAAGTGTTTGCTGTTCGTATGCTCTTCGCCAAGCAGGTTGATATTGTTGCTGCCTCAATCTCAGTATTTAAGCATGAAGCTAATTTATTAACGAATAGTGAAGATCAGGAAATTGTAGTGCTAGACCCTTTACTTGATTCTAAACCTTTGTATCTTATGTTTAGTAAAACTAACCCTAATTCTTTAGCGTTAATAAAAATATTTAATGCAGGTATGGCGAGTATCCGTGCTGATGGAACATTCCAAAAAATTCTTGAAAAACATGGCCATTAGTTCAATACATACAGTATCGGCGAGAAAGATGTTTTTCAAGATTATCTCTAGTAATTATGGGGCTAACCTTATATCTTCAATGAGGTAGCTGCATTAGATAAAACGGGTAAGCTCCAGAATCACAGTCACTTGTAATTGCATTTAACATTAAAGCCGAGCCAGTGACTAGCTATGGGAATGTGTTTAATACAAGCAAAAAAGTAACTGCACTTGGCCGATACTGACGATTGCCAATCATAGTTACAAAAATATTTGTACAGTCCCTGTCACCTTAAAAATTATAAGGATCATAATAACACTTCCTTTTAGTTGACTAAATTCACTGTACAACTGCAGATTGAGACAAATATGATTAAAAAGCAGCTGCTAGCAGTTAGAGTGAACAATAGCTTTCTGGCGCTATCAATATTTTCTATTCTTTTATCGGTAAACTGTTTTGCTCAAGAAAAAATTGTTTTTGGCTCGTATAAAATTCCATTAATGGTAGTTGACGAGCAAAATGGAGTATTTGTTGAACTGGTAAAAACTATCGCAAAGAGAGCTAACTTGAATACTGATATTGTTATATATCCAGTAAAAAGAACTATAAAAAAGTTTTTAAATAAGAAAATCGATGTATTGTTTCCAGCAGTAGATGCTTTTTTTACTAAAAGTACCAACCCTTTAAAATCCTCAGAGTTTATCTATGTGAAAACAGATTTTACTTTCACCAAAAAAGGTGAAAAATTACTGAAAACTTTACCTGACTTAAAAGGAAAAAGAGTAGGAATTACACTAGGTTATAAATATGACGATGCACTAATTAATGATAGCGCGATAAGCTTTGACATTGCCTTGTCTGACCATGTTAATGCAAAGAAATTGGTCAGAGGAAACATTGACGCATTTGTGGTCGAAGAGAAATCTGGTTTGAAAGCTTTTTCAGACTTGGGTTTTATAGATAAAATTCAGTATGACAAATACACCCCGTTGAGCAAGAAAGACGTTTATTTGGCATTTCAAAATAATGAAGAAGGGAAGAAGTTGTCCCTGACCGTTTCAAATATACTTAAAGAAATGAAACAGGATGGAACATTTGAACGCATTATGACGCCAGTTAAAGATCCAGAATGGCAATCTGCAGCAACCCCGTGAAACAAGTTATATTTCAAATAGTTACCGCAACTTTATCACAAGTAAAATCTTTGATTTTTGCATCAAATATTTCAATCTTCTAGATTACCAAGCCTATGTCATCACCACAATCTCCCTTTATTTTCTGATTAATATCACTCTTTATATTCACTTCTCATTTGATTTTTTGGCCCCTACTTTTAGAGGCCACAAATATCTGAAAATAGTCGATAGCGTCGATGTTAATCACCGAGTGTCACTTTAGCCCCAAGACTTAGCGCAAGCTCTAAAGGAGTCGAATAGGCATGTTGAGAGTAAATATATGAGACCTTGCCCTACCTTCAGTGTTCAGTTCTTGTCTTTCGTTGGCTGCTGTAAGTCTAAAACAGTAAAATAGGAATACACAACAAACTTGCTGCAATATATTTTATTTTCCCTTTCCTTTTTATGATCAGCAAGCTTATGCCATACATCAAAGTCGTACTTAGAAGTATAAAGAATATGGCGAGCGGTACCATCATTCCCATAGTCGGATCATTAAATATATAGAAGTATGAAAGGATACCTTTGTACAGAAGATAAGCTGCAGCGGGTGCTATCGGGTTCATTGTTTTCTTTAGAATTAGGTAACAGGCAATAACGGCAATTATATTGTAAAAGATCATTTAATTTCTCATCTATTTATACGTATTTTTTAATACTGCTGGTGTGCGTTGGTGGAAATAACGAGTTTATCGCTATCTATTGAAGTCTTGGATATAGCGGATTTTTTTTCTGAAAAATAGCGTAACCTGCACGATTATCTTAAAACATCCATCTAATGGTTCAAAATGCAGAATATTAATGTAGCAATCTAACTAAAAAAAGGACTGTAAATGGCCGATACTGAAGGCTGCGAACACCATTTGTTTGATGTAGCTATTGCATGTCAGCGCCTGCAAAATACCGAACCTGTACATCAGCCACTTGACTCCTGGCAAGCCCGAAATTTATAGCTACCCTAGGGTCTTTTTGTCCCTTTTTAGTTTGATAATGAGTGATACATCCACAATTGCCGCAACGGATAAAATCTAGTTCATTGTCTCCCCACGAATATGAATCAGTACCATAATGACCAATATCTATCTTTGGTTCCTCGATTTGATAGTAGCCCCATAAGCTCATGTACCTATTGCATATTGAACAATTGCATTCGGTTACCTGCTTAGGCTTATCCACTTCAATAATTACATTCTTACAATGACATTCTACTTTCACGGCATACCCAAAGTGCTGAATAACAGCATAAAAAGCGACTTCTCATTTTTAGGAGTTTTATATCCGCCAAAAAATAAGACAATCTATTAATATTAAACGGCATTATATACATCAACTTCGTTGATTTCGAGACATCTCACTTTTTCAAAATCTGATTTCTCGACATTAGCCTGTGATGAATTGCAGCTGAGACAGACAAAATTTTGGTTTTAATACACTTTAAAATGGGTGCCTTTTCTCATTAGATTAACCAGCAATGGCTTCTACGGCCTTTTTTCGCCATAGTATTTTATGTAGATCCCCTGCCCTTTTTGAACATCACCCACTGAGGGACAATATAACACTCAAACATTTGATTTATATAAAATTAATCAGATCGATATATCCGTCATTTTATTCATTAACCAAGATAACGGCTCTTGGCAAGCCAATGACTGCAAGTGCCATATTGGAAGGCGTCTTTAGTACCCACTAATTGTTTGCCGCACCCTAATAAACTAGCCTGCTTTTCTTCAAACTATTCCCTTACTGTGGCTGTCGCTATTCCTCCACTCTAGACAAATCAATCACTTGAGTTATTCTGTCTGCCTCTAATGATTAAAGGATTAATCAAATCATGAATCTACTGTTATCAGATACAGTTATCAGAATCCCCTGCTCTAATTGCAGCTCTAGTGTCGTCAAGCCAACAAAGTGGGTTAAAAACCATAATCGTGTTACCTGTAAATGCGGTACTTCGATCAGGCTTAATACCCCACAACTCATCGTTGATATAGCTAAAGATGAACTTAGCTTCGCGTCTCTCAACTGGGCGGTTTAACTCAAATTCAGACTTTATTGTCACTTAATGTTAATGCCCTGACTCGGATCAGGTAAAAGAGCTACCTTTGAGCAAGACCCCAGCTTACATAGTTGATATGCAGTTGATAAATAGTCATTTGCTGAAGAACTCCATGTGACTGGTTGTGCTTTTGCGCACTCTGCAGATAGAGTGTTACAGATGATACAAAACTACCTTGTCCGCAGACGCTATATAATGGCATCGGTTATAGGTGTTGCCCCTATAAATATTTTGCTGACCCGTGACATCATAAAAGCCTATTCCTTAGAGAAGCTGTTCGGGCCTATAGTCATATCAATCCCGACCAGACGAGTTTGATCCCTACCAGCAACAACATGCACAACACGACGTTTAAAAATAATTGATTACTGACTTTACGCTGGATTATTAGACCTAACTTAACCCCCAGCCAGGCAACTGGAGCCAACATCGCCGCTATTAATAGATTGTCGGTATTGAGCTGACCCAACACTGCATAAGGTATTAATTTGATGAAATTTATCGCCGCAAAAAAGTACACCGCCGTCGCCAAAAAATCTGTTTTACTCAGTTTTAACGGCAATAGATAAAAATTAACCGGCGGCCCACCCGCATGCGCAATAAAACTGGTCAGGCCCGCCACTAACCCACTGATTCTGCCTATCCATGGATTGCCGGCAGTGTTCATTTCAATTCCCTTGAACAGCCCCCACAAGGCGAATGCTATCGACATAACACCTAAGGATAGCATCAGAATTTGCTCATTAAAGTAGTCGTACAGCAGGTAACCTGAGCCTATCCCCAACACCGCAGCAGGTAAAAGCACCAGTAACAAATCGTTACGCTGCTTGCCCCACCAGGCTTTAACACTGAGGAAATCCATAAATATCAATACCGGTAACATAATGGCGGCGGCTCTTAACGGCCCTATCTGTAAAGCGAGCAACGGTACAGCTATCACCCCGACACCGCCGGCAAAACCCGATTTAGAAATGCCTGTAATTAAGACTCCGATAATGGCCACCAGCCAGAAACTATAACTCTCTAACATTATTTTCTCATCAACTTTCAGTCAGTTACAATTAACTATTGATCCGCAATCTATGCAGTTCATTCTTTTTCAGCAGATGATATCAGATATCTGTAAGATCCACCTTGTCTTAACATTGCAGTAATTAATTCTATTGCTACTGTCTAGCTAATGTTCCCAGCGATTATGCGTGGCTACAAAAATAGATGATGGTTTTATTGGCATGACCGTGCATTGGCCAGGAAAGGAGGAAGAGAGCTGTGAGTCATTGGCAGAGGGGTTGTCTTGTTAACAATGGCTTGTGTTGACGAACAAATGAAGACAGTTACTTTTATCAAAGCAACTGTCTCTCGCCAAATTTATCTGCTTGAAGCATCGTCTAAATGTTAATTCACCGCCTGCATAAAGCGCTCTTTGATTTCCACTGCAGTGTAGGGAATTTCTCCATCATCCGCCTTATTCCCCGCCTCAATCATAAAGTGAACAAAATTGAGTCGCTCAGCCAACATGCCCTGGAACACTTCTGTGTCTGCGGTCATTGCGGTGTGCTTGATGCCCAATGACTTGACCAGAGCAGATAAGTTATACCCCTGCGAGCTTAAGGTCGGCTGATTGCCGGTAGACCCCCAACTGCCATTATCAAGGCAAATCACGGTTAAATTAGGCGGGCACATGGAGGCCAGATCAAATAACTGGTTGGGGTTAAAAAAGAATGAACCATCACCGTCTATGACATAAACATGTCGCTCGGGCAACTCCAATGCCAGTCCAATAGCCACTTCGGTCGCCGAGCCCAACGCACCCAGCATATAGAAGTTAGTGGCTCTGTCTTCACAGTTATACAATTCACGAGAGGGAAAACCAATCTGTGAAATGACAATGTCCTCTTGATTAACTGTCTGCATAGTCGCTGCAATCGCACCGGCGCGCTGTAGCGAGGGAGTTCCGTCATAGCCCTCTACTTGAACATCTACAGCGTTTAACACTGGTTGGCCAAAGACATGATAATCAGGGCTGTTTGTTTCCCAAAGCTGTGGCGAACACAGATACACTTTTACCTTTTTCTCAGTAAAACAGCTGCGTACGTCTTCTTCTATGCCCTCCAGGTCCGCTGCGGTTTCCAGTACTTTATATTCTACGTCAATAGCCGTTAACAGATCTTCAACCTTAGTGCCAAAGATCACCTGCGCTTCGATTAATTCCTGATAGTGCCCACGCCAGGATACAAAGATTGGCAGCGCCTCCTGATAGAGCTTTTGCATTGTATACAGATCCGTTACTAAGTTGCCTAAACCAGTATTTTGCATAAACATAGCACTGCGTTTAGCGGCCAGAGATCGCCCAAAGCATAGCCCCAGGCCAATAGATTCTTTACTAATATCCCAGACGCCAATATTTTCAGGACGCTGCCTCATTACCGCATTTAATTTATTGCAAGGCATGTAGACCACTTTATCAACATCATTTTCTGCCAGTGCATGCCATATTTTTTCGCTGTTGTTCATCTTACTATTACCTTCAATTTTTATTGTATGTTTGCGTAATTTTCAGTTGGACTAAATTTTCAGGTCGATCAATTCTTTTGCTTGTATGTTGCTAGGGGTCACTAAACAAGTCTGTCTAATAGAGCGAATCCGGCTGCAATACAATTTTAGCAGCGCCAACATTGCCGCAGTGCAGGTCGTCAAATGCCCGGGGACCTGCCGACAATGGTCGTACATCTATCCAGTTAAGGTTACCCAGCTGTCCGAGGTGCAGCATATCGATCGCCGCCAGCATATCCGCTTTGCTATAACAGTAATTTCCCAGCAAGGTAATCTCTTGTAAGGTTATTTTGCGGATATCCAAACCAGCGTTTGCGTCCTGTAAACCAATATGAGAAATAATTCCGCCGGGGCGTACTGCTGAACAGGCACTCAGGCGAGTAGCCCCTGCACCGACACAATCAAACACTACATCATAGCTATCCTCAGCAGGGCCCCCATCGGCTAATGGATCAAAGCAATTAACCGCGCCTTGCTGCTCAATATTATGCCGGCGTAGAGCATTAGTTTCAGCCAGATCAATCGTGACACATCCTTTGGCTTTAAGAATTAATGCAGTCAGTAGACCTATCGCCCCGCCCCCTATCACCAGAGCACGTGCTTCGGACAAGGGCCTGGCTAAAACCCTCTCTACCAGTGCCACTGCATGCAATCCAGTCGCCGTAGGCTCTGTTATTGCGGCATGTACAGGGTTCATATTCTCAGGAATAGGCAGTAGATTACGCTCCGAAATTGCCACTTGCTCAGCAAATGCCCCAGGCAGATACATCCCTATTAATTCACGCTGCAGACACAGATTACTGCGCCCTGCCAGACAATCTCGACACTCACCACAAGTCATTAACGGATTGATCACCATCATTTGCCCGGCAAACTTTCCATCCATAACCACCCCGCTAACTTCATGTCCTAAAATCAGCGGTGCAACTCTGCGACTGTCTTTACCGTGATAGGCGTGCATGTCAGATCCGCAGATTGCACTGGCAACTATTTCCACCCTTACATCACCTTCTCGGGGCTGTGGCAGTGGCTCTTTGCGGTAGCTCATCTCCCGAGTAGCGGTGTACACTAGTGCATTCATCACTTTAGTATTCATTTGAACTCCTCATTTAGCGGTAAAGCCACCGTCTATATAGATAGTCTGCCCGGTAATGTAGTCGGACCCATGACTGGCCAAAAACACACATATCCCATCCAGATCTGCCAGCTCACCATTGCGGCCTATCGCCGTCTGTTGTGATAGCTGCCCACTTAACTCCTGCTGTTCAAATACAGCCTGAGTCAACTCTGTCGGGAAAAACCCCGGTGCAATAGCATTACAATTAACGCCCCGCGATGACCAGGCCTCTGCCATGGCGCGGGTTAGCTGTACTATTCCGCCCTTGGAAGCTCCGTAGGCGATACCATTGCTGAAAGCGCGCTGCGATTGCAGCGAGGCAACATTGATAATTTTTCCCCAGTTTCTTGAAAACATTTGCGGAACCAGCTTCTGTGCCAAAAAAAAGGGCACTTTGAGATTCAACTGCAGTGTTTCATCCCAACTTTGCTCGGTTAACTGATCAGCGTGCTGACGCATATTGATCCCTGCCGTGTTACACAAAATATCTATTTTCTGATAGGGATTCAGACAACAGCTAACAATCTCATCCAAATTCGACATATCGGCCAGATCCGCCACTACAGTACTTGCCTGCCCTCGGTTTGCCTCTATTTCCAATTTGAGTGCGTCTAACTTTTGCTGACGTCGTCCCAGTAACACCACCGATGCCCCAGCTGCCGACAATACCCGGGCCTGCTGAGCTCCGATACCGGAAGATGCGCCGGTGATCAACGCAACTTTTCCAGTTAAATCAAACAAATTCATTTAGTTAGTGACCTGTAATTGAAATTTTTCATCCGGGAAATACTTCGCCAGTCGCTCGTCACCGGTGCGGGCATGCGCTTCCATGCCCTCAAGACGTGAGATTCGCGCAGTCACTGCCGCCACTTCTCGGTTTGCCTCGCGGGTCATGCGCTGGGTGGTCACAGTCTTAATGAATTTCCCTGCGGACAAGCCACCGGTATAGCGCGCCGCCCCTTTAGTGGGCAAGATATGGTTGGTGCCTGAGCACTTATCACCAAAGGCCACTGTGGTTTCTTCACCGACAAATAGCGAGCCGTAGTTTTTCAGGCGGTCGACCCACCATGGCAAGTTTTCGCACATCACCTCCAGATGCTCAGCTGCGTACTGATCACTGACGGTTGCCGCTTCTTCTGCGCTGTCGCATAAGACTACTTCTCCGTATTCAGACCAGGCGTTTTCGGCTGCGATCCGTGCGGTTTCCGGAAGCTTTGCGATATAACCGGGCATAATTTCGATCACTTTCTCACCCAGAGAGCGGTCGGTGGTGATCAACCAAACCGGAGAGTCCGGACCATGCTCTGCCTGCCCCACCAGGTCGGTAGCGACGATATGTGGATCAGCGCTCTTATCGGCGATAATGGCAATTTCGGTTGGTCCGGCAAACAAATCAATGCCCACTCGGCCATAGAGCATACGCTTTGCCTCTGCGACGAAGCGGTTTCCAGGTCCGACTAATATATCTGCAGCTTGCCCGGTAAACAGGCCAAAGGCCATAGCGGCAATCCCCTGTACCCCACCGAGCGCTAAAATAGTATCGGCGCCGGCCAGGTTAGCGGTATAAATGATAGCCGGGTTAACGCCCTGACCAGGTTTAGGCGGAGAGCAGGCGATTACGTGTTCAACGCCGGCTGCTTTTGCAGTAGCCACTGACATTACTGCTGAAGCCACATGCGCATAACGCCCTCCCGGTACGTAGCAACCCGCCGTGGTCATAGGTATCTGCTTTTGTCCGGCCCAGAGCCCGGGGCTAAGTTCGAACTCAAAATCTATCAGCGCCGCACGCTGTTTTTTTGCAAAACTGAATACCCGGTCGTAGGCAAAGCGGATATCATCTTTAGTGCGTTGCGACAACATCGCCCCCGCGGCTGCTATCTCCTCGGCGCTGACCACTACATTGCCCTGATAGTTATCCAGCTTAGCTGCATATTCGAGACATTTTTTCTCACCGCCAGCTTCAATTTCTCTGAGCATTGACTCGACAATGCCACGGGTATTATCTTCCAGGGTGGTGGCGTCTTTATTCGCTTTCTTTAAATAGCTGATAGTCATACGTGTTACTTCCTAAATTGGGTAAATGTAAAAATTGTTATTATTTTCAGCGGGCATAATCCGGTATCGCCCACATCGATAGTTCGGGTACAAATGCCAGCAGTAGAACAATAGAGAGCATTGACAGCACAAATGGCACCGCGTAACTGGCAATTTTCAGCACCGATGTACCACTGATTCCCGACACTACAAACAGATTAAGCCCGAGTGGTGGGGTGATAAAACCTACACCTAAAGCGGTGATCATCATGATGCAGAACTGGATATCGGGCATGCCGATTTCCTGAGCCAGTGGCAGCATGATTGGTGACAAAACAACGATGTTCGGGGTAGTCTCCATCACACAGCCGGCGAGAATCAAAATACCGATCATCAGCAGAATGATATAAGTGCGCTCTTGCGTCACCTCTGTGATCATATAGACAAACCCTTGGGGTACTTCAAGTGCCGCCAGTGCCTGTGCCAGTGGTAGAGAAAAAGCGATGATAGGCAGAATAACCCCATTGACTTTTGCCGAGCTGCTGAGCATCTTCGGAAAATCAGCCAAGGAAATAGTGCCTTGAGCCAGACCAATTAAAATAGTGGTGATAACCGCCACTGCCGCCGCTTCAGTCGGAGTAAAAATACCGCTGTAAATCCCTCCTAAAATAACCACTGGGACAATCAATGCATAACGCCCTTCATAGAAAGCGCTACCAATACGCTTGAACGAGAAGCCGGCGTTGGCATTTTCAAATTTGTTAATACGGTTTAGTACTATGTTGCTTAACATAATGATAAACATTACTAACAGCCCTGGCACTAGTGCCGCTAAAAACAGCGTCGATGCAGAGATCCCCAGTACCAATCCAATAATGATATAGGCGATTGATGGAGGTATCAGAATCCCGGTACATGCCCCGGCCGCTACTAGTGCGCAAGCGTAAGGTTTTGGGTACCCCTGTTCTACTAACCTATCGATAGTCATGCGCCCGACACCCGCCGCGCCGGCTGCGTCAGAGCCTGAGATACAGGCAAAAAAGCCACACACCAACACAGTAGCGGTACCAAAGCCCGAGCGTATTCCGCCGGTCATCGCCTCGGCGATATCCAGTAACTTACGCGACAACCCGGTACGCACTAATACATCACCGGTGAGGATAAACAGTGGTATAGCAATCAAAGCAAAAGCATCGATGCCATCAAATAAAGCTTCGCCAAGCAGCGACAGCGGAAGCGCGCCACTGAAATGCAGAATAAATACCGAAATAGTCCCTAGCACTGCCCAGATAGGCACACCAAAAGCGAACAGTATCACACCAAATAACAACGGCCCGCCAAGCTCCCAGCCCCACTCCAGGCTGACCTCAGTGTTTAAATAATCGTACATAATGTTACCTTCTCGTAATCTTTATCAGTCAAACAACTTGCGACCGGTGAATATAGCCTGCTTGCTGTTGAACATCCTGATGTCACGCCACATTGACTGCAGCAAACGAAAGCAGATGAGACTAAAACCTATCGGCACAGCGGCAATAAACCATGCCTGGCTGATACCTAAGCCATGAGTTACCGAACCGTACTTTAATGAGGTGAGAAAAGTTTCCAGCGAATAATAAAAAGCCAGACAAGCAACAACCAGCATTACTAAATCACCCAATATATATATCGCCAGCTGTCCTTTTCTGGGCAAAAAATTAAGGATAATATCGATACGGATATGTGCCCTATCTTTGACTCCGGCTGCCGCACCTACCCAAGCTAGATAGATAAATGCGTAACGGGCGATCTCCTCCCCCCAATTGGATGAGTATGACAAGGCAAAACGGCGAATAACTTCAATGCCCACTGTCGACACGATCAAGGTGTAAAAAATCAGTAACAACCAACGTTCTGCATTTTCATCCAGTTGTTGCCAAAAAGACCCAGTACCCATACGAGACTTTGTATCAGTTTGCTCTGGCATAATTTATGGTCCAATTAATAGCACTACAATCAACACTATGATCAGTGATGGTGAAGGCTATGGGATGTGTAAAGACCGCTGGCGGATTATCCGCCAGGGTATATGAAGGTCTGCTATACGTCGTGAACGTAGTATTTACCTTGAGTATCAGCCGCTTCCAGTAACTTATTAAAGGTTTCCAGAGAACCTGCCAGCTCGATCTTAGTCTCATCCCAAACCGCGAGTTGATGACCGGCCTTATCCTTCCATTGTTGCAGTTCCGAAGGCGTCGGAGAGTAGAACTTAACCCCGGATTTAGCCATCTCAGCCATCGCATAAGAGCGAGCACCTGGTACTTTAGCCAGGTTCTGTTGTGAGGTGACTTCGGCGGCGAACAAAATACCATCCTGAATCACACTTGGAAGCGCTTTAAACCAGTCAATGTTCACTGAGTAAACCTGAGCATCGGGTACTGAGCGTATGAAAGTAACGTGAGAGAGCACGTCTTTAAAGCCAAATACATTGAGAGCTTCGACAGAGGGATCCAGGGCATCGGCAACACCTTGCTTGATCGCAGAAGGTGTTTCACCCCAGGCCACAGGCGTCGGGTTTGCACCAAGTAAACGGTAAAACTGCTGCAGAATTTTTGAGCCGGGAACCCGGAATTTAATACCTTCCATCTGATCGGGAGTTTTGATCGGTCCCTCCATGCCACGGCGCAATGCCACAACACGCGGATCGATATTAATATACAGCAGCGGTAAGAACCCTTTGGCTTCTACTTTAGGGTTCACTTCCTCTTTCCAGGCCTTGGAGTTTACCAAGTTTGTGAACTTTTGGTTTTCGCCACACCAGTAAGGTACGTTTATCAAATCAACCACAGGTGCAAATGGCGCGAAATTAGCCAGCGAATGCTGCGCACACTGAATAGTCCCCTGCTGCACTTTTTGCGCCAGCGCTCCACCTGCTCCTAACTGCCCACCAGGGGCTAGTTTTACGTACACTTGGCGCTGTGTCATATTTTGAATGTTTTCTTTAAGATCCAGCTGCATTATCGGATAGCTACGCGAAGCCCCCAGGGGATAGGCAGTGGCTATTACCATCGTATGCTTGGCATTTTTCTCCAGGTCTCGCTCCTCTTTAGAGATAGCGGCGACCGCTTCTTCGGTTACCACCAAAGAAGAGGCAAAACCTATAGTGGCCGCAGTGACCCCGTATTTAGCACTTAGTGAAAAGAAGCGCCGGCGGGCGATGGATTGTAGATCATTCGACTTACTCATATAAACTCCTAATATTGTTATTTTTTCTAGGTGTAAAACAGTAAAGTGAAAACTAATTGCCAGTGTCTTTGAGCTCAGTTTCCCGAGCTAAGACACCTGCTACAAATAAGATACAAGCGCTAAACAGCAACAGAAATTCAGGCACATCACCAATGCTCAAAGGCAGCTGGTAATTGAGCAATGACATTGAAACTTTGCCGACAATGACATTGACGAAAAGCAGCATCAGGAAGAATGCGGCCGCTGGGAAAAGATACTTAGAGCGATTATTCATTGTCTGTATAACCTTTGTATTTATTATTATGTAAGCGCTTACATTTTTATCCCTATCGCTTATAATTGTCAAACATTAAAGTTATAAATACTGTAATTAAATTGTCTTTTGTTATAATCACCCTGATTTAAAAGACAATTTATTGTGACTTTCTAAAGGAGCCAGATGTCCAAGCCCACTCTGCAAGACGTTGCCGATTACGCTGCGGTTTCCACAGCGACCGTTTCACGGTGTCTAAATTCTCCGCAACAAGTCAAAGAAAAGTTACGCGACAAAGTTAACGCTGCGGTGACCGCTCTGGGCTATACGCCTCACGGTGCCGCCAGGGCCCTGGCCTCTCGTCGCAGTTATACTATAGGAGCAGTGGTCCCAACCATCGCCAACGGTCTATTTGCTCATACCATTGAATACTTACAACAGGGAATCGCCCGGCAAGGTTATACTTTGCTGCTCGCTAGCAGTAATTACTCTCAGGAGGAGGAGTTTCGCGAGGTAAAGTCTCTGGTTACCAGGGGCCTCGACGGCCTGGTATTAATCGGTAATACCCATAGCCCTGAGCTGTACCAACTACTGGAGCAACAGAAGATCCCATTTGTTAACCTATGGGCTTGGGACCCTAAGGCTGCGCACAGCTGCATTGGCTTCAATAACAATGCTGCAGGTCGCACTATTGCCAGGCACTTGTTTGAACTTGGCCACCGCCAGGTAGCCATTATTTCTGGCATATTAGATAAGAATGACCGAGCCGTTGAACGTCTGCAGGGGGTACGTGATTTTTTTGCGGAGCAAGGTCATCCATTGAACGATCAGCTACTGCGCCAATGCCGATACAGTACACAAGAGTCTGCACTGGCACTTACAGAATTACACGCCACCGGCCGACCTTTCAGCGCGGTTATCTGTGGCAATGACATACTGGCACTGGGCGCGCTGGCAGCCACGCGTAAATTAAAGATTGCAGTCCCAGCCAAACTTTCGATCACAGGCTTTGATAACTTGGAAATTACAGCGGCAATATCCCCAGGTCTTACCACCATCAATGTTCCGGCCCAGCGCATGGGCAAGCTGGCGGCACAATATTTATTAGATTGCATCGCCGACAATAGCCGAGAGCTTACCCGCATAGAGCTACTGGTCGACTTAATTGTTCGGCAAACTACTGGCCCTGCCCAATCCTAAGTATTTTGCCTTATTTGCTTTTAAAGCCTCCCCTGACATAGATAATTAATCAGATTACAGGTCTCTTCACAGCTAAACTGTCTGGGTCTGGGTCCGGATCTGACCAGCGAAGCCCAGTCATGGCCTATCACTCGCAACTTATCAGCGGATGAATCAGAGCAGATATCCCGGCAAGCCTGCTGGTGTTGGGCAGCGTAGCTGCTCCATCACTTGTAGCAGTTCACTGCGTAACAATTCGATACTATGAGCCGCTCCCGGTTGACCAAAAGCACCGACCCCATACATAAAAGCGCGCCCGGCAAATACCATTTTCGCCCCCTGCGCGAGGAATCTGGCAATATCTGGACCTGACTCGACCCCACTATCCACCATCACCACTATTTTGTCGCCCAGTGCAGCAACGATTTCCTCAAGGGCTGTGACTGAAGGTCGCGCCGCATCCAGCTGCCTGCCTCCGTGATTAGATACAATAATGGCATCGGCCCCCGCCTCGAGTGCTTTTTGCGCATCAGCGACACTGAGTACTCCTTTGACAATCAATTTCCCAGTCCACTGCTCTCGCAGCTGCTGCAACATCGGAAAATCGACCACATCTTTTAGCGTGGTTCGAATATAATTTGCCACCTCGCGTAAATTTGATACATCTTTCATATAGGGCATCATAGATGCGAACTGCGGCATCCCCTGACGAGCAGTTGCCATGGCCCATGCGGGCCGCGCCATTGTCTGGGCAATACTGTTGAGGCTTATCTTAGGTGGCACAGCCAGACCATTACGAATATCCTTAGGTCGCCTCCCTGCCGCGGGAACATCTATGGTCACGACTAAGTGAGTGCAATTCACCGCTTCAGCTCTGGCCATTAAGTCTTTGCGTATCGCTAAGTCAGACGGCGGATACAGCTGGAACCAAAAATTCTCCCCGGCACATTCTGCTGCTCGCTCAATGGAGGTAGAGGCCAGTGTACTGAGTATGTAAGGGATATTTGCCTCTCTCGCCGCCAGTGCCTGAAATTCAGCGGCCCTTGGCCAAATAAGGCCGCTGAGCCCCAATGGAGCAACACCAAAAGGTGCTGAGTATTTCTGCCCTAACAATTCAGTGGCTAAACTTGCCGAATGCGGGTTAGTCAAGTATTGCGGCTGCAGAAAAACCTGATCCAGTGCCCTGCGGTTCTGTCGCAGGGTGTTTTCGTCGTTACAGCCCCCGGCCAGATATTCAAAGGCAAATTTTGGAATACGTGTTTTTGTCATCGCTTTGAGATCCGCGATGCAAGCAGCCTTGCTAATTAATGATTCTGCCATTTTCTAATACTCAATTGTTGATAGATAAATGATTCATAAACACACCACTGAAATCTGTCACTAGAACGATTAACTCTGTGATACGCAGATAGCAAAACACAAAGGACAACCTTTTTGCAAGCGCTTACATTTATTATTTAAACCAGTAATTCAAATCAACTATAGTTTGCAAGCTGCAGTTTTAAATACAGATAATGAATTTAATTATTCAAGCGAGTTTAGATGGCGTTAATTTTCAGTTCAAATTTATTATTCACTTTGAATGTTATCTCTGTCTCCGAAAATCCTGTTGCAGAAAAATAAACTCAATAGTCACCCTCTAAGTCACCCTCTTAGTCACTAGAGTCACCTGAGTGGATTCTGCATTAATCTAAACACCAGATTGCCAGCAGTGGCCCGTCAACAGATTTGAAAGCGTGAATGATATTTGGCGGGTTATAGACAAATCCACCAGCACCTGGGTCGTACCAGGGCTGATCTTTTTGTCGCCACTCTCCCTTGGAGAGCACAGCGTAAATTTCTTGCGGGGGATGCCTGTGATCCCTGAACAGTGTATTGGCTGCCATTATCGTCATGCCTATTTGTATGTCATCACGCTGTTCCAACCCATCGGGTCCGACGAGAATGCTATTGGCAATAGTGTCGCTTTCATTGCCCATTAAGTTATTAGCCGGCCGTCGATGCCGCCAGGTTAATTTTGGCTCCAGAGCGGTTAACACATCGGCAAATGGGCGTACAGATGCTGCGCCTGTACGCATATTGTCAATGGCTGTAGAAAAATGACGGCAAGCTGCAACGCGTTGTGCTTTCTCGCTATTCATTGTACCTACGTTATTATCCAACGCTAAAAAGATTTTTTCAGCTAAATAATAGGCACTGATAGGTTCCAGTACCTGTGCTGCCAGGTAATCTCTCAATGTATCCAGTAGTCGTTGCAACTCATGGGGGCGTTCACAAACTGACTGCAGCATCTCTTCGATCCTTCTTTAATTTTATACCTTTGGTAATTATTACCTTTATTCAATACGAGATATTAGTCTGAATTTCAATAAACTAGATCTCATTTGCGCTGCTGATTTGTGTAAATACGTCACTTTCAACCCCTCTCAAACCTTACATACTCAAGTGCTGAATTCATAACACGGCCTTTAATCAGGAAAGGATCCCTTTCACTGCTCCCTACTCCCTACTCCCTACTTCCTACTTCCTACTTCCTACTTCCTACTTTTTTTCGACAGCGTTGAACCCTATGTTGCGAATCCGATCAAATAGAAAATAATCTCGGTTGTCCTTTATTTGCCTTTGGTGAATAATCTAATGGGTTCACAATTAGCAACATACTCGAAAGTTAGTTAACCCTCTAACGGTGTACCCTAAAAAAGCGTTTGCTCTAAATGATTAATCCAATGCAGTTGTTATAGCAACGCAGGTAGCTTTTGTTAGCCAACTTGCAATCGACCAGCTCCTATACTGCGATGTAATTGACACATCGCAGTGCCTTCACATTACGACAAATGTGCAGGCCTTTTGCATGACTGCATACGCCCTTACCAAAACTGGAGAAGAAACATGAAATCTACAGTTACCAGTATTTTCATGATAGCGCTACTTTGCATCAGTTCTGTAACGATGGCGACCGACAAATCAGAAGCCTGTTCCCGTTTGCAGGCCAGCGGTAACGCCGAATACCCCCCTTACCTATGGCGATCAGTCGATGATCCGTCGCGCTTAACCGGTGCTATCGCCTTTATGATTAAAGACTTAGCAACCGCTTTAAAAATCAATATTGATTTAATCTACAGCGGCCCTTGGGGCCGAGTTCAGGTGGACATGGCCTCTGGTGATCTCGATCTAATCGCCGGAGCTTTTTTCACAGAGCCACGCACCAAATATATGGATTATGTTTACCCGCAGTTTCAGGGAACACGCACGGCAGTATGGATAAATACCAGCAGGCCTTTTGACTTCAACCAATGGGATGATTTAAAAGGACATCGCGGGATAACTGTAATCCATAACAGTTTTGGCCAGGAGTTTGATGAGTTTGCCAAGAGAAACTTAAGCATTGCAGAAGTTGGCAGCCTGGATCAAGGTTTAGGCATGCTCAGTGCCGGTAGGGTCGACTACTTAATTTATGAAGAAAACCCAGGCCTAGCCAATGCTAAGCGATTAGGCATAGAAAACATCACCGCTTTACCGACTGAAGTGACACATCAAGATCTATTTCTGACCGTTTCACAAAAATCTCCCTGTAATTCGGTGAAACTAAAGGCCGATATATCCGCTATACTGCAGAAGTTCACCAATGAAAAGAGAATGCAGTCATATCTAATAAAAGCATTAGCCCAGTGGACTGCAGAACAAGAGATGTGAAGATAATGCCGGAAAAATAAATGCCAGCACTGTTTAAAAATTCAATCAGTTATCATTTCATATTGAGAATACTGCCTGCGTTCTTCTTTATTTCTCTGACTTTTCTGGTCATTCTTTCGATTATCCAGGTCAATAACGCCAAACACGCCAGCCGTAAAGCTGCCCAGGATCAAGCGGATAACCTGGCAATTTTGTTACAAGAGTCTGTCTGGCAGCTATCTACTACATTATCAGAAAGTATCTTAATCTCGGTATTGGACGATAACATCATTTGTGCCGAGCTAAAGCAAAACACTTCTATGGACCCTGTCGATCTGCTGTTAGTCAAAGGAGACTGCAAAAACATTAATGATAGTAGTGAAGAAACCATAGAAGCTTTCAATAGTGCAATCATTTACCACGATTTGGGACAACCGAGAAAGCTCGGTGATGCCCGCATTTATATTCGCATGCAAACTGACTGGGATGCTATTTCCAAAGAAATAGCTATATTGGTCATCCTAACCTTGGTTCTTTTTTTTACTATCGTTGCCGTCACTGTTGTGGTTTTTCGCTGGGCTATACTCACTCCACTGGCCAATGTTTCCAAATCATTAAAAACCTATCAGGAAACAGGCGTTCGCACACCGGTAAATTGGCATACTGAAGATGAGTTAGGGATATTTATTCACGAGTATAACAATGGCCTTATCCGTCAGAATGAAACAGAGACCGAGCTGGAAGCGACACGTCACGAAGCGGAGCAAGCGCTGGCCTCTCTCAGAGAAGCGCAACAACGTTTAATTCAAGCTGAAAAGATGGCTTCGTTGGGTGAATTAGTGGCAGGTGTTGCCCACGAAATTAATACACCATTGGGTATCAGTATCACCGTTGCCTCAACTGTTGTGGATTTATCTAAAGAGTTAGAAGTCAAATTAGACAACGAGACTCTTAGTAAAAAGAATCTGCATCGCTACATATCTTCACTACATGAAGCGTCATCTATTATCGAAAAAAGTCTAAAAATTGCCGCAGGGCTAGTCAGTAATTTTAAGCAAATTGCTGTTGATCAAACCAGTGAACAGCGCCGGGTATTTGATTTAAAGGATACAGTGGAAGAGATACTCTTCACCTTACGGCCTCTGTTCAAAAGTACCGGTTTCACCTCGCAGGTAACTGTACCAGAAGGGCTGATGATGGATAGTTACCCAGGTCCACTGGGGCAAGTAATCACTAATTGTTTTAACAATGCGATCATACACGGCTTTGAGGCATGTGCTGAAGGGCATATTAGCTTTACAGTGTTAAGTATCGATGAGGATTGGGTAGCTCTGGAAATCAGTGATAATGGTAAAGGTATGTCGCAGGAGGCTGTACACAAAGCTTTTGACCCCTTTTTCACCACTAAGCGAGGAAAGGGAGGCACCGGATTAGGGCTAAATATTGTTTTTAATATCGTCACTACTATTCTTGGAGGCTCCATTAATATTTACAGCGTTGAAGGTGAAGGTACTAACATTTACCTGCGCTTACCGGTGACGGTAGTCGGTAGTCGGTAGTCGGTAGTCGGTAGTCGGTAGTCGGTAGTCGGTAGTCGGTAGTCGGTAGTCGGTAGTCGGTAGTCGGTAGTCGGTAGTCGGTAGTTCAAAATAGCCCAGTGTACTGCAGCCCTTAACAAACATATTTTCATTTGCTCAATTTGTTTTTTATCCTACTTAATGCAACAGGTGTTATACCAAGATATCTAGCGATATTATTTTGCGTTATATGTTCAGATATATCCGGTGATTTTGCCAATAAATTTTTATATCGTCGCTCGGCGTCAAGACATAACAATTCAAACTCTCGCTGCTCCTTTTTCATGGCAAAAGACATTAATAGTTCAATAATAGAGTTGGCAGTTTCGAGATTATTGGCAGCGGCCTGACGCACTTCCCGATAAGACAGCTTTAATATTTTTGTGTCTTTTAAACACAGCAGACTAAAACTGCACACTCCCCCACATAAGGCCTGTGAACTAGCTATGCTATCACCCTCGAAGAGAAAAGTTTTTATATATTCTCTGCCGTCTTCACTGTTGTAATAGGCTTTTAGCACCCCCTCCACTACCAGATAAATATATTGATTTTCATCTCCCTGTGAAAATACATAAGACTTCTTTTCATAACATTGGCTGGTGCCAAACTGCTTCACCAGTTGATTAAAATTCATTTTTTTAACCTAGGTTAACGATTACCACTGTCATCTTGAATAAGATAACTGGCAACCACACATTGGACGGTATATATGCATTTACTTAATAAAAAAATTCTGATTACCGGTGCTACATCGGGGATAGGCCTAAAACTGTTAGAAAAGCTCTACCGGGACAATAGCCTTTATATCATTGCTAGAAACCAGGATAAAATCAATCAACTGCAACAAAAATTTCCCGATATCATCGTCTATAAAGCCGACTTTAATAATATTGATGAGTTGCAGGTCGCGGTGCAACAGCTGTGTCTAGAAACACAATACTTGGATGTATTAATAAACAATGCTGCGATCCAGTGCAGTCCTTCATTTATCGACAGTGATTTTAAATTTGCGTCTATCAAGACTGAAATCACCACTAATTTCACAGCCCTTTGCTGCCTATGCTATTTGCTATTGCCGTTGTTAAATCGCCAGCACAGTGCCGTTATTCTAAATGTAAATTCTGGTTTAGCTATAGCACCTAAGACCAGCTCGGCGATTTATTGCGCAACTAAAGGCGCGTTAAACATTTTTTCACTCAGTCTTAGATATCAGCTAAAAGATACTCAAGTGAAAGTATTACAGGCCTTTCTTCCATTAGTTGAAACTCCCATGACCCAGGGGAGAGGTAAATCCAAAATGGCAGTGGACAAAGTCAGTACCAAAATAATCAGAGGAATAGAAAAATCTATCCTTGACCACGATATTGGCAAAGTAAAGTTTCTGCGTGTGATCAATCGATTACTACCCAGTCTTGCCAGAGCAATAATGAAGAATAATTAAAGGTTAACATGAACAATATACTTCCCCTTATATTTAAAACACTCACTTTTACTGGAGCTATGACTCTAATGGTTCAGCCAGTTAACGCCCAGAAATTCATGGTGCAGGTAGAAAATATACAAACAGAAAAACCCGGTAATATTTTGGTGATGCTCTTTGGCCGCGAAGGATTCCCCAAAGATCACGCCAAAGCCCTTGCTATTCAAGTGTTATCTGCAACTGTCGATCAGATGAAAATAGAATTTTCTGCAGTGCCCGCTGAGTTTGCGATAAAGGTACTGCATGATGAAGATGAAACCGGGAAAGTCACTAAGAACTGGACTAGGATCATACCCGCAGAAGGGTTAGGTTTTTCACGCGGGGCCAAGTTAAGGTTTAAACCACCAAGCTTTGCCAACGCCAAAGTGAAACTCGCTGACACAATAAATCCAATTACTATCAAGATGATTTACCCATAAGGATATTGCGTTATGCGAGCGTTAATAAAATTAATGTTAGTTTTGGGAAGCATTTTTGCCAGCACTTTTATACTGGCAAATCTTAGCGGTGTTCTCAGTGTCGAAAAAATTGAGTCCTGGTTGACAACAGCAAAAAGTATCGATGCTTTGTACTTAGCTGTGCTCATTGTATTGCTACTGTTTGCCGATCTTTTTATTGCTGTGCCAACCCTGACAGTTATGATATTGAGCGGGTTTTTCCTCGGTCATACCTATGGAGCTATAGCAGTCATAATAGGTGTGATGCTGGCGGGTATCACAGGTTATCTACTGAGTTACTATTATGGAGAAAGATTAGAAAAACTTATCATCAAAGATCCTCAGCAAAGGAAGTCATTGAGGGATCAATTCAGTCAGTACGGCGTATTAATGATTTTATTTTCCAGGGCCATGCCCATCTTGCCTGAGGTATCTGCCTGCCTGTCGGGTATGACTAAAATGCCTTTGGGGAAGTTCCTACTCGCATGGACTGCCAGCTGCGTACCTTATGCGCTTATTGCAACTTATGCGGGCTCAATCAGTAGTTTAGAAAACCCTAAGCCTGCCATCATAGCCGCGATAACATTGACGTTAATCATGTGGAGTGCCTGGTTTGTATTTCAGCGGATGACGAAACGAAAAGCACAGAATAAGCTGGTTAGACCATCTTGATGGAGGAAATACATATTGCTTAGTTTTAGTTTGAAAAAACTTTGGGGTTATTTATAAGAAATAGAGGCCAATGTTAGCCTGTCCCCTGTATAAGGTTGGCGGGCGTGCATCACTGTATGGTTATTAACCCATACCACATCACCCGGTTGCCATTTGAAATTAACACAGAGTTGATCCATCTGTTGTATAAGCTGCTCGATGACTTCTTTATCCATTTGCTCACCGTCATCGCTTACCACTGAGTTAATGCCAATGTTACGGCTGTCGTTCCAGCCGCTAAAGACCGCGACAATAGAGTTAAAGAATACTTTTTGTCCGGTTTCCTGGTCTACGCGAACCGCCTCTAAAGTTTTAGTTTCGGTGCGTAAACTGCCATCATCCAGCCACTGCCAGCTCATCCCTGCCTCTTGCATCACACTCTCGGCCTGCTGTCGCGTCTCGACCTGAAAAGTCTCTCTCCAGGAACGGCCAATGGCAGATGTCCTGTCTGTTTCACCCGGCATCACTCGACGATAACGTACGCCCAAACGTTCAATTTTATGCGCAAACTTTGCATCGATCTCAAAGAATTTATCGCAGATCTCCCCGGAGTGTAATAACGATGTAGCCCCTCCTTCCTCGGGCGCTATATCGCAGTAGAAAAATATGTAGCCGGGTGGAATGGGGACTTGAGCCATCTCATGATGAAAGGGTATTTTTTCTGAAGCCGGTGATTCGTTGGCGGTAACAATACGTGAGGCGGTTACTTGGCTTCTTGGTGCAGCCCCTCCAACATACGGCATGTTGACAAAGTCGGTCTGATCCAACATGTTTTCAAAGTGCTCGGCAGATCCTACCGGAAACCCCCGAAACAACACTGCACCGTGTTTAATTAATAGGGCTTGTAGTTCCTCACGATTGCTCCTTAGCCAGAGATAAAAATGCTGATCCGATTGCGCTACATCACTGTTAGGAGCATTTAATACCAAGGGAAAATCCAGGCCTTTTACTTGCTTTTGCTCCGCGATACTGGAAATTAAAATGCTCATACCTCTACTCCAACAGTAATTTAAATTGCAAAACAACTGTAGCAGCGAACCTTACTCATGTAAATCAATAGTAAATGAATTTACTTAAAGGAACATAATTTGTAACTGTAGAATTAGCTTTAAATAACCCAGTGATTCTGCATAATCATTCTATGCCTTCTCTGTACTGCGGCATCTCCTGGAAGTAATAGGCAAACCCATTCAGTTTGCCGCCTCGGCGGCACCACTCAATCTAAGACTTAGAACGACAACCCATCTTCGCTGAGGATCACTGCAGACCCGGTTCTGGCAGAGTGTTGAGCTGCCAGGCCTATCACTACTGCTTTGAGTCCATCATCAACCGATACTTCCACTGTACCTTGCTGGGTAATCGCGTTGTAAAAACCCAAGTGTTGATAATAGGTTGAGCCATTGTGATCACCCGCCTGCAAAATAGTCGGATCTACTGCAATGATCGATTCGATCGGGCCCTGTGGATCTCGTGGGCTGTGAACTATCTTAGCCCGTGGTGCTGCACCTAAGGTCTCAGTCGGCCAAAAGCGCCCAGGTCCTGGGACAAAGCACTCCAATTTACCAGACAAACCCACTGCGCTTATCTCTTCCTGATAGCGCGAGCCCTCAGCAAACATGTTTAATTCCAACATCGCCCGCAGCCCGCCTACAAAATCCAGAATCACATAGGCATTATCAATAATATCTGGGGCTTCACCTTGGTAAGTTTCGTCCAGATGGTTAGCATTTTGCCCTGCAGAGGCATACACCCGAATGACTTCATCCTGGCTCAGCAGCCGCATTAGATCGAAGAAGTGGCAGCATTTTTCAACCAAAGTGCCACCGGTATTACGGTTAAAGCGATTCCAATTGTCCACTTTGGATAAAAACGGAAAACGGTGTTCTCTTATCGTTAGCATTTTTAACGGGCCTATTTGCTGCTGCTGCAGTCTAGTTCTCAATTCTGCAATAGGCGGCATGTAGCGATATTCCATAGCAACCCAAACCGGGGCCGGGTGTTTAGCGACCGCTTCCTTTATCGCCTTTACTTGTTCAAGTTTAGTCACCAGAGGTTTTTCGACTAATACAGGCAACGAGGTACTGCTAAGAACCTGCAACAGTTGCTCAGCGTGTTGATAATTGGGGGTAACTATCACAATGGCATCTAATTCAGGCCCGGCCAATAGTGCAGTTAAATCATCGAACATTACTGCCTCGGGCGCTAATTGTAATGCCCTTTTCTGCATTAGTGCATCAGGTTCGGCAATAGCGACCACCTGCGCGCCATCGATCAGGGCCAAGTTTCGCAAGTGCTCCAGGCCCATCATTCCACAACCTAAAATACCGTATCTCACACTCTGCTGACGCATTTTTCTGTTTCCTTTTCTATTTTTATTATTTTTGATTTTATGCAGTACTATCCATGATCTAAAACAATCTCAACAGTTATAGTAAGCAGGTTTGGTTTTTATAAACCAATTATCAGATATTAAGTCCAGCGCGCTATGTAGCGACACTTTTGGGCTATAAACCAGGTTCTTGAAAACTCCTCAAGTTGATCTTTATTTGACCATCCTTTGCGCTCGACCCTGGCTAACACCGTGTTTTCCGCCAGCGCAAGTTCCTGCGTTGCCCACACGGGAGCTACGGCACAATCAATTTTGTCTTCAACCCTATCAATCCAGAAGTCAAAATGCTCCCGATAGTGCATATACAGTGATTCATGTAGTTGCCTGGCTTCCAGCAAAGGGCTGTGCCTGTGGTCAATCCAAATTTCTTCAACCGCGACCGGCGTTTTGTTGAGAAAGCGCAATCGACGAATTTGCCAGAGCTTAGTTTTTAAATACTGTAAACCCAATTGGCTGGCGATAGACTCTTGACTCACTTGCTCTACAGATAAAACCTGAGCGGTTGGTGCCCCGCCCCCATCGGGAAGTTCGAGATGAAAGAACTGATACACCGCGCTTTCTGAAGGGGCTCTTTTAACATAAGTCCCCGACCCCTGACGACGCTCAAGCAAGCCTTCAGACTCCAGTTGTGCCAATGCCTTACGTAAAGTACCTATGGCAACTCCCAGGTCTTCTGCCAATTTAGATTCAACTGGCAGGCGCTCACCTGGCAGCCAGTGCCCGGCAGTAATTTCTCGGTGCAGTAGTTCACAGATCTTCTTATAAAGCGGTAATTGCTGGCTTTTACTAGTAATCAAGATTTTCCCCATCTAATAATGATCGTGTAGGAACGCGCGAACCACTCCAATACTTTCTTTGGGCTTATTAGCTTAATTCGCACATCCCTAAGCTACTATAAAGCAAAAATGGCTGCACTGAGATCAGCATTTTTTACTAATAAAATCATTTAGGAATTCATTCATTATTGATTTACACCAATAAAATACACTGATATGGTAATTACACAAGAAATGGTTGCACAAATAAGCGCAGAAAAAGAGAGCAATAGTTAATGATACAGGCACATGATTTACCACCAAATTTAAAACTAAGTTCACTGGTATACGGTGTTTGGCGTTTAGCGGATGATGCAGATACCTCCGTCACCCATACACTGGCTAAAATTGACGCCTGCCTAGAGCAGGGAATCAGCAGCTTCGACCACGCCGATATCTACGGTGATTATCAATGTGAACAACTCTTTGGTCAAGCTCTGGCGCAGGCTCCACAACTGCGGGAACAGATACAGTTGATCAGTAAATGTAATATCGCCATCCCCTCGGAAAAGTTCCCACAGCGCAGAGTAAAGCACTACGACACATCTTCGGCCTATATTCTCGATAGCGTTAATAACAGCCTGAAAAATTTACACACTGACTATCTCGATTTGTTGATGTTACATCGCCCCGATCCTTTCATGGATGCGGCTAAAACTGCCGCTACCTTGGATCAACTAATTGATAGCGGCAAAGTACGCGCCATTGGAGTGTCTAATTTTATGCCGTCTGATTGGCGGTTATTGCAAAAGTATATGCAGCATAAAATAGTCGTTAATCAGATTGAAATGAATCTGCTCGAGCAAAATAGTTTTACCGATGGCACTTTGGCAAACATGCAAATCGACGACATCACTGCAATGGCATGGTCACCACTGGCCGGTGGGCAGTTGTTTAATGATTCAAGTGCAGCACAGCGCTTGCAGCCAATACTCGCGCGACTAGCCGAAGAGCACGGTTGTGCAATAGATCATATCGCCATCGCTTGGTTATTGGCGCACCCAGCAGGCATTATCCCCGTGCTAGGTACCAATAACCTGCAACGGATTAAAGGCCTGAGCAAAGCTTGCGAAGTTAAGCTGGACCGAGAGAGCTGGTTTGAACTCTATAGCGGGGCTGCAGGCTTTGAAGTACCGTAATAATATATTCAATAATACATTTTCGCCTCTAAAAACCCTTGTTAGGGTATTGTTTTGCAAGCGTTTGCAGCGCATTTAAGAGGCTTAGAGGTGTCACTAGGGGCAAGGCAATGAAGCTATTAAACTTCTGTGTCAACTGGCTGGAAAAACTCAACTCGATGATCATCTGTATCGGTCGTTCTCTGGCATGGATGTTTGTCGCGGCAATGGTCTTTACCATCGTTTTGCAAGTCTTTTTTCGCTATGTACTTAACAACGCCCTCCCCTGGCCTGAGGAAGTTGCCCGCGCTTTTATGATTTGGATGATGGCACTGGTCGCTGCCAACGCCTACCGCGAAGGCTCTTTCGTCTCCATTGATATGCTGCAACAATATTTGCCTAAGTCTGTAGCCGCGGCTCTGAAAATTATTCTGCTAGTGGTTGCCATGCTGGTGCTCTATCAGTTGTTTGTCTTAGGGCTAGAATTTTTTCAACGTGGCTTTCGTACCCGCGCGGCTACTTTCCATCTCTCCAGAGCCTGGATATACCTGGCGATGCCGGTCTGCTTTGGCAGCATGTTACTGGTAAACCTCGAGTTAACACTCAAAGAAGTACGCGCGCTGTGCGGCTATCGCTCTGCAGTTACAGAGGTATCACCCACATGCTAATTATTTTTTTACCGCTGTTCCTGCTGTTTCTGTTACTGGGTATGCCGGTTTTTTTTGCCATGCTCTCCGCCCCTGGTTTTATGTTGTTAGCAGAGGGAATGGATCGCGATATTCCAATGCTGTTTCGCAACATCTATAACGGTATCGACTCTTTTCCGCTGATGGCGATTCCGTTTTTTATGCTGGCCGGTGAGTTAATGAATCGAGGGGGGATCACTTTATCTCTGGTCAACTTCTCTCAGTCTTTTATCGGGCACGTGCGCGGCGGTTTGGCCCACGTCAATGTTATGTCTAGTATGTTGTTTGCCGGAATGTCTGGCTCAGCTGTCGCAGACACCTCGGCGATTGGGTCTATGATGATTCCGGCGATGGAAAAAAATGGCTACAGTCGAAAGTTTGCAGCGGCTATCACTGCTGCCTCCTCGGTGATAGGGCCTATTATTCCGCCTTCAGGCATTATGATTATCTATGCTTATACTATGGAAGTCTCCGTTGCGGCGCTTTTTGCAGCGGGTGTAGTGCCCGGTTTACTGGTTGGGCTGGGATTGATGGCAGTCATCGCACTTATGGCCAAGAAATACGACTTTCCGGTGGCAGCGCCAAAGCAGACTTGGTCGCAGCGAGCCAGCGCTGGTAAGTCAGCAGCTCTGCCCCTTCTGACACCCATAATTATTCTTGGCGGTATATTATTTGGCATATTCACCCCGACCGAGGCATCGGCGATTGCTGTTGCCTATGCCATGGTCATCAGCATCTGGGTATTAAAGACCATTAAAATTTCTGAATTACCGGAGATTTTAAACCGCAGCGCCAAGGGATCTGCAGTCGTTCTTTTATTAGTGGGCGCCGCTATCGCCTTCAAAACAGTGGTCAGTTTGTCGCACACCGCCGAACAGCTGGCGCAATGGGTACTTTCTTTCAGCGATAACCCGTTGATACTGTTATTCCTGATCAATATTTTACTGTTCATTGTCGGCATGTTTTTGGATGCCGGCCCTGCAATCATTATCCTGGGGCCTATCCTGGCACCTGTGTTTATCGGCATAGGTGTCGACCCTGTTCACTTCGCCATCATTATGTCAGTCAACCTGACAGTGGGACTGGCCACGCCGCCTATGGGGCTAGTATTGTTCGTTGCCTCCAGTGTCTCGGGAGAAAAAGTAGAAAACATAGCCAAAGCCATATTGCCTTTTTTAGCGGTCGAAATAGCCGTGATCTTTCTGATCACCTTTTTCCCCTCTCTATCAATGACGATACCCCATTGGCTTGGGTTAGCTTAACCTCCAGTAGGTAAACACCTACGGAGATACCATCAACGCAAAGGTAATAAAGGTAGCACTATCATGATAACAACAAAAAACTTGAAAACTACATTGCTGGCCTCAGTAGCAGCAGTCTCTTTAGCACTAAGCATGACGGCAACAGCCGCCGATTTTAACTTGCGTGCCACCGCTAACTCTAACGACAAAGATGAAGATTACGATGGCCTGGTAGTATTTAAGGATTATGTGGAATCTCACTCCAACGGCAAAATAAAAGTCGATCTCTTTATTGGCACTCAGTTATGTGCCAATGGCACAGAGTGTCTGCAGGCACTGGAAGATGGTTCAGTCGATATTTATATCTCCACCTCAGGTGGCGCGGCGAATATGTACCCCTATGTACAAGTATTAGACCTGCCGTATTTATTAACTGATGATCGTGTTGCTGAAAGTGTGTTGGCCGGGAATTTTACCCGTGAAATGCGCAAAGCTATCCTCAAGGACTCTGACAACAAAGTGCGGCTAATGACTATAGGTAACACCGGAGGCTGGAGAAACTTCGCCAACACTAAACATACAGTCAAGAGTCCGGCTGATATGCAGGGTTTAAAAATCCGCACAGTAGTGGCAGATTTACCTCAAGAGCTGGTTAAAGCCTTAGGAGCAAGCCCAACACCTATCCCATGGCCAGAACTGTTTACCTCATTCCAGACCGGTATCGTTGAAGGCTCTAAAAATGGTATTACCGACATTATGGGCATGAAATTCCCAGAGGCGGGTCTGAAATACGTCACTCTGGATGGCCATGCTTACATGTCTGCCCTCTGGTACATGAATAATGAGAACTTCCTGGCCATGCCAGAAGATCTGCGTAAAGTAGTAGTGGATGGTTTCAGCGCCTTACAACAGGCAACTTTTGCTTCACCTAAGCGTAAATCAATTCAGGCTTATGCTGATTTTACCGCTGCAGGTGGCACTATTTACGTTCCGACGCCAGAGCAAAAAGCCCAGTTCCAGACAGCTGCAGAGCCTGTTTACACTTGGTTCAAAGGCAATGTTAAAGACGGACAAAAGTGGTATGACCTGCTAAAGCAGGAAACAGCTAAAACTCAACTGTCACTTAAATCTGACTATCAAGCAGACCTCAACTAAGTTTAAGGTTATTAATAATAGAGAAATAGCACAGGAGCTCGCAGATACTGCCTGCTCCTGATTTCTTGACCAATCCCTTAATCCTCCTCGGGTAAAGAGTTTTACCTCCATGTTCTTGCCGACTTCGCCAAGTAATCTCTAACCCCGACATCATATTTGCAACTGTCTGCCCCACAGGTTTACATGAAGCCCAGTTGGCGGATTTTTTAATAACACCCCCATGCTATTAAGACTTAATTTATAGTTTTACCCACTGCCCTGTTTTGGCGGCTTTGAATACTGCATCTATCACTCGCATGTTGGCGATGGAATCTTCAAGAGGGTTACTCTGAACGGTTCCCTGATTAATAGCAGCGCAAAAATTATCCGCTTGTAACTGATATTGATCGCTAACCGGGAAAGTCTTTCGCTGTATTTTTGCCCCCGATAAATCTGTGCCATCATCGATTAAGACTACATTTTCACTGTCATTGGGGGCATTAAAGGGTATCTGTACCTCCAGGCGTCCTGTGGTGCCAAGAAAGCTCACCCTCTGATAAGGCACTAATTGGGTTGAGCAAAACCAGCTCATCTGCACACCACTGGGAAAGACCATGATAGCTGACGCCAATCTGTCGGTTTTCATCAGCGGGTCAGTATCAAGCACCGCGGCAATCCTGCAAGGCTCTTCTCCTGTAATAAAACGCGAAGTGTTAATTAAGTAACAGCCGATGTCGTAGATACCGCCGCCGCCGATATCCGCCTGATTACGAATATTATCAGCATCATCATTAAAGTAACTAAATGCCCCTTGAATGGCTCTGAGTTCACCGATACTCTTCTTCCGAACCTGCTCACGCAGCCACTGCCACTGAGGGTTAGAGCGTACCATAAAGGCCTCTTCGACAAATTTTCCACTTAGCTTGCTCGCAGTTACTATTTGCTCGGCTTCATCTGCAGTCAGTGCCAGTGGCTTCTCGCAGAGTACGTGTTTACCCGCCTGCAAAGCGGCAATTGTCATAGGCACGTGTAAATGGTTGGGCAGAGGGTTGTAGATGACATCAATATCCGGGTCCCCAAGTAGTTGCTCGTAACTGGCATAAGCTTTATTGATTCCCAAATCATCGGCGACTGCCTGGGCCTTGTCTTGACTGCGCGAGGCGATCGCCGTCACTTTGAGTAGTTCAGATTGCTGCATCGCCGGTACAACTTGCTTTCGTGCAATCTTGGCACTGCTGAGAATACCCCAGTTTAATACTTTGCTCATGTTCTACCTCTAAGTTATTGTTCTAAACAAAAAGTTATATCATATACATACCTAGTAGTGAGCAAGAAAACATCATCTACCGACATGGCTGATCGGCTAGTAAAGATGACAAGCTACAAAACTAAGGCCTTGCTGCCAACATCAACTCAAATTACTCTTTTTCAACAGTTTTTAGATAATGTCTTCCCAGCTAACCATTCCAGCACCCTGTTCTTAGTTGCACTTTAAACCAGCAGTTGTTGTTTGCACAGCATCTTGCTAACTCCCTAAAAATCTCTGATAAAGTAGTCAAAACACTATACCGATTACTGTTACTGTATCTACTCGGGACAACTTTTCTGAAGTCTACCATGTCCTTAAAAAAGGGAGCCCTAGATGCAGAATTTTCTCAAACCAAAATTTTGGCACTTCTACATTCTGCTTTCAGTTGCGCTCATCTCTACCTCTGCCTTTACTTCCAGCCAAACAGTGCAAAAAATAACTTTTACCGGTGGCCAACCTCTTCACCAATACCAGCCCAGTATTATCGTTCCTGTACTCACTGAAGCTTTTAAACGCAACGGTATTCGCTTTAAAGCTGTGCATCATCCAAGCCCCAGATCATTGCTGTATTCCAACAATGGTAGCTTAGACGGTGAGCTGCACCGAATTTATGATTTTCATCAGGTTAGCGGTGGTCAATACCCGAACCTGATTAGAATAGAATCTGAAATTCTGACTGTCTGGTTAGGGATTTTTGCCACTAAAGCGATAAATTTTGATACTTGGGAAGACCTCACAGAACATACTGTTGCTTACGCTAGAGGCCGAAAAAACCTGGAAAAAATTCTCCCTCAATACTTGCCTGCAGACAAAATATTAGCTGCTAACAACGATACTCACGCCTTTAAAATGTTATCTGAAGGCCTCGTAGACATAGTAGTATCTGAAAGCAGACTGGGAGACAACTTGTTAGAGTCATACAGTCTATTTTCTAATATCACAAAAACAAAGAAGGTATACCCAACCAGGATTTACTCCTATATGCATAAAAAGCATCAGCAGTTAGCACAAAAAATTGCCGCTACCATTGAGCAGATGAAACAAGACGGCAGTTACGCAAAGATCGTTGAAGCGGTTAATAATACCTTTAAATGATTACGATCACTTGCGTCACAGACCGGCATCCGGCTTAAAAGAGTACACTGCTTCTGCGATACAGTTGCAGTAAAACTAGCTTAGGATCAAAACACTTTTTCCAGCCACATCGAGCTGATGTATTCACCATTCTTGATAGCATATTCATTGACACTCCAACCGTACTAAAGCCAAATTTCTGATGCAAGGCTATTGAAGCTTGATTCAGTAAAGCGATCCCAGATAGGGCCCGGTGAACGTTTTGAAAGGCGATTTTGTCAAACAGTACCCCATATAGTGCACTGCCTGCACCTCTACTTTTAGCTGCGCTAGCCAGATATATTGTCAGCTCGACCGTTGCGGCAAAAGCCTCACTTTCACGGTAGGGCTGGAAGCAGGCAAAACCTATTACTTTTTCATCTTCCACAGCCACCAGAATTTGATGCGCCGTTTGTGCTTTAAAAATTTTGTAAATTTCAAGCAAAGTTCATTCTTCAATATAGACAACCCCTTCTTAGATGGCTTCGATAAATCCTATGAGCAATATTTTCGATCCATTACAGACGACTAAGTAGGGTTTTCCTTTTCATTAATTGATCCATTAGCCGGTCGGTAATTGTTCTTCATTCTTAAGACTAAGTTGACCAGTGCAATCAACACTGGCACTTCGATCAGAGGCCCAATGATGCCTGCAAAAGCCTGATCGGAATTTATCCCAAAAACAGCGATTGATACAGCGATCGCTAATTCAAAGTTATTACCTGTTGCCGTGTAAGCTATAGATGCGTTCTTATCATAGGCGATCCCCATTTTCTTGCCGATTAAGAAGCTGCAAAAGAACATCAACATAAAATAAAGGGCGAGAGGTATGGCAATGCGCACAACATCCATCGGCAGCTGAATAATCATTTCCCCTTTGAGGCTAAACATCACCACAATAGTGGCAAGTAGCGCGATCAATGTTATAGGTGATATACGGACAATAAACACATTGTTATACCAATTTTCTCCTTTTAGTCTCACTAGCAGTTCACGGCTGAGAAAACCTGCTATAAATGGAATACCTAGGTAAATCAACACGCTTTTTGTGATCTGCAGCATAGTGATATCTACCAGCATACTTTGGTAGCCAAACACCGGTGGCAATACAGTAATAAACAACCAGGCCATGAAACTGTAAGTGAAAATTTGAAAAATACTGTTTAAGGCCACCAGAGCAGCAGCATACTCCCTGTTACCACCTCCTATATCATTCCACACTAAAACCATAGCAATACATCGTGCCAAACCAATAAGGATAATTCCCGTCATATACCCTGGGTGATCCCCAAGAAATATCAGCGCCAGCGTAAACATCAATATAGGACCTACTAACCAGTTCATCGTCAAAGAAAGGGCTATGGCTTGTTTATCCCTGGCGACTTTGCCCAACAATCGGTAATTCACTTTAGCCAATGGCGGATACATCATCGCAATCAAGCAAAGCGCCAACACAATATTAGTACTGCCAACAGACAGTGATTGGTTTAGCTCCACGACTTGTGGAAAATTAACGGCGATGCCAATACCCACAATCATAGCGGCAACAATCCACAATGTAAGGTAGCGATCTAAAACGCCTAGTTGAGGTTGTGTGGTTTGATTTTGCATATTGGATCCTTTTCGTTTATCGTCGATTAACGATTAATTTACTGATATTTTTGCATTAAAAAACACATAAGTGTTTATGTTCTTAAGACAACTTCAGAAAACATGCCAGTATAAGCTGCAATCTTGCTGTGGTTAACCCGATAACACATTTTTGGTGGCATGGGCTCTGCAATAATAAACGTCGCCTGTTTCAAAATTCTTAAATGCTCAGATACTGTCGATTGGGCCAGCCCCAGATCAGAAACTAAGTCGCTGTTCAAACAACCACCAGCTTTATCCAGAGCCACCAGAATCTTCAGAATCCTTACCCGGGCCGGATGTGAGAGCGCCTTTGAGTCTGCAGCAAAACTCTTTTCTTGCGCCAATTCCTTGGCAGTTGCAGAAAATACCTGGCTATTAACTGCAGCGCATTTTTTTTCCATTTTAAAACCTATATTCAATCGTCAAATGACGATTAATATAGCCCTGCTTCTCAAATCAATCAAGCATTGCATAGTATTTATTGGCAACTTGGGTAACAAAAATCGCAAGGTTGATGTCCAAATAAGCAATGTATTACTGAAAAATACTGTTGAGGTCATTAGTGGGCTGAGCTATCGGCAGTATTTAACCTTTAATAATAGTCAGTTACCTTTAACTTTTTTACCTGCAACTGTCGACAGCCACCTGATTTTTTTCCAACCTAATGCAATGGCGATAGTTGCTCAATTACCCTTTCCCTGAGTAGATGGCATAAATCCTGCTTTATTGATTTTTCCTAAATTTATTCATCCTGCAGCTTAAAATCTAGCCACAATTGAATAATTCTACCTAATCCGCCCTATTACAAAGCACTAAAGCACTAATATTGGGCACGCAATTGAACAGAAGCCGATGCCAGCACCACAGCAAATAGTCAAAACACGCCGCAACTATAATAAGTGGGTTGCCAACCAAACCTTAGAAGATTACGCACTGCGCTTTACTGCACATAAAGGTCGGGTAATGGGCATCGAGAGAGTGGCAAAAACGGCCATCGGAGCAACGGCTTTCCTGGCACTGGAGGGAATTGCCGCAGCAGTAACGCTCAGTTATGGCTTTACCAACACCCTGATCGCGATGTTTACGGTAGCACTGCTTTTTTTTATTATCAGTTCGCCAATCGCCTATTACAGCGCTAAGCATGGGTTGGATATTGATTTGCTGACCCGAGGTGCCGGCTTTGGTTATCTGGGTTCTACTATTACTTCGCTTATTTACGCTTCTTTTACCTTTATCTTTTTCGCCATTGAGGCGGCAATTCTCGCCTCTGCGCTGCAGGCACTGCTGGGTATCCCCCTCCAAGTAGGGTATCTGTTGTGCGCTGTAGTAGTAATTCCAATCGTTACTCACGGCATTAAAACCATCAGTAAATTTCAGCTGGGTACGCAAAACCTCTGGTTATTACTGCAAGTTGTTGCGCTTGTCACTGTCATCTACTGTGAATACCAGCAACTGGATGACTGGAGTCGCTATACCCCCAGTTCGTCAAACAGCGGCCAACACTTTGATATTATGCTATTTGGAGCCGCCGCATCGGTGTTTTTTGCTCTGGTGGCGCAGATTGGTGAGCAGGTAGACTACCTGCGCTTTATGCCGCAAAAAACCGCTGAGAATAAGCGCCGTTGGTGGTTCTGGTTAATGTTAGCTGGCCCCGGCTGGATCATCATAGGCCTGGTTAAAATGTTACTTGGCTCCTTTCTGGCTTATCTGGCAATTAGCCAGGGCATTGACCCGGTTGCTGCCAGCGATCCCAGTCAAATGTACTTTAGAGTATTTTCCTACCTCACCAACACCCCCTCGCTGGCGTTATTTCTTGCGGCATTGATGGTGATTATCTCGCAGTTAAAAATCAATGTGACCAATGCCTATGCAGGCTCCATTGCCTGGTCAAACTTTTTTTCCAGGCTTACCCACAGCCACCCTGGACGTGTGGTTTGGCTAGTGTTTAACGTCGTCATAGCACTGTTGCTAATGGAACTGGGCATCTACCAGGTACTGGAGTCAATTCTGGGAGTTTTTGCTATTGTCGCCGTCAGTTGGCTGGGCTCTGTGTGTGCTGATTTACTGATCAATAAACCTTTAGGGCTCAGCCCAAAAGATGTTGAATTCAAACGCGCCCATTTGTATGACATCAATCCAGTGGGCTGCGGTTCTATGTTACTTTCCAGCAGTATTGGTCTACTTTGTTATCTTGGTTTCTTCGGCTCTGTACTGCAAAATCTTGGCCATTTTGTCAGCCTGTTGAGTTGTTTTATCTTAGTACCGCTGATCGCCTGGCTCACTAAAGGACGTTTCTATCTGGCGCGTCAATCCCCAGAGCTTACTCCGCTTTTGGCCCAGGCGAAAACCGAAGCCATGTATAATAACCCAGAGAATACGGCTGAGGTGACCTTGCACTGCGGGGTCTGTGAACATGATTTCGAAGCTCAAGACATGAGTTTCTGCCCCGCATACGCACTACCCATATGTTCCTTGTGCTGTACCTTAGAGGCTCGCTGTCTGGATAGCTGCAAGCCAAAAGCGCGTATTTCACAGCAACTTGTAGATTTTCTGGCACTGTTTTTATCGGCCAACAAGTCCCGAGTTGTCACCGGGCAATTGGGTCGTTTTGTCGGACTGCTAGCTGTCGTCAACCTGCTTAATGCTGCTTTATTGGCAGTTATTTATCGACATATGCTGCCCCTTGATCCTATTGCTCTACTATTGCTGGAACAGACTTTGTCGATTGTCTTTGTCAGTTTGTTGATCGTCTCCGGGGTACTCTGCTGGCTGTTACTCTTAGCTCATGACAGCCGCAGAGTGGCCCAGCAAGAATCCTACAGCCAAACGCAAAAGCTCACCTTAGAAATACAAGCGCACCAGCAGACAGATTTTGCACTGCAACAGGCAAAAGAACTTGCCGAGCGCGCCAGTGCGGCAAAAAGCCGATACTTAACCGGTATCAGCCACGAATTGCGCACCCCTTTACAATCTATTCTCGGCTACGCTCAATTGCTGATCGATAAACATAACATGCCCAGAGAGCACCACAGAGGCCTGCAGATTATCCACCGCAACGGCCAGTACCTGACTGACTTAATCGAGGGATTACTGGATATCTCTAAAATTGAAGCAGGTCGTCTGGACTTGTATCGCAGCCAAGTGCGACTGCCTGAATTACTCACGCAAATGGTCGACATGTTTAACATGCAGGCCCAGAGCAAAGGGATTAGCCTACACTATCATCCATTGTCCAAGTTACCTGAAGTGGTGATCTGCGATGAAAAACGGCTGCGGCAAATCCTCAATAATTTACTCTCTAATGCCATTAAATACACAACCCGTGGCAGTGTTGAATTTAGTGTACGTTATCGCAACCAAGTCGCCGAGTTCATCATTTGCGATACGGGTATAGGCATAGATACGGAAGCCCTGGAACGTATCTTTCACCCTTTTGAGCGTGTCCGTGACAGCCACAGCAGTAATTTACCTGGTACAGGCTTGGGTCTGACCATTGTAAAACTATTGGCAGAGATAATGGGTGGTGACTTACAAGTTGAAAGTACCTTGGGCCAGGGCAGCTGCTTTAAGGTCAGTCTTATGTTGCCTTGGGCTACACAGCAAGGGCTGGAGAAAAAAAATCAGAAAAAGATAGCGGGCTACGAAGGTTATCAGCGCAGCTTGCTATTGGTTGATGATGATCCTGTGGTCCGGGGTCTGTTCAGTGAACTGCTTATGCCGCTTGGCTTTCGCATACTGGAGGCACCCAGCGGCGAAAAATGCCTGCAACTGTTAGAGGAAACAGACGTCGACTTTATTCTATTGGATATTAACATGCCGGGGATTAACGGTTTAAAAGTGGTTAAGCGATTGCGCGAGCGCAATATGAAAACGCCCATTGTGATGCTATCCGCCGACGTACAAGAGCAACATGGCAATATAAAAACTGACCAGGGGTACAATGAATACCTGATCAAACCTGTCGACAATGCAGTACTGCTAGAGACCATCGCCAGGCACTTAGGGATTATTTGGGTTTACCAGAGTTTAACGGCACCAGAACAATCCAAGCGCAAAAGTGCGCCACAGTCCGCCGTCCAGAAAGCATTGATTATTCCAGATCATGCGCTGCTGTTAGAGCTTAAAGCTTGCGCGCAAATGGGCTACCACAGAGGAGCCAGCGAGTTGCTAGCGCAAATAGCTGAGCAGTCGATACTCTGTGCAAACACGCTGTCACAACTGCAACTGCTGTGTGCTAACTTTCAATTTGAACAACTTACCAAAGCCCTGGAGGTGAATACCGATGCATAATGCAGCCAATAGTTTTGCCAAGCGCAGAGATATCGTATTAGTGGTTGACGATTCGGCCGATGCCCTGAGCTTGATTAACGAGGTCCTGGAAGATGCCAATATGGACGTACTAGTAGCATTGGATGGCAGAGCGGCCCTGACTATCGCTGCGCGGATTAAGCCGGATATAATTTTGTTGGACGCTCTGATGCCCAATATGGACGGGTTTAGTACCTGCCAGGCATTAAAAGCCGATCCGCAGCTGGCTGCTATTCCAGTGATATTCATGACCGGCCTCACCGACAGTGTCGATATAGTACGTGGACTCGATGCCGGTGGCGTCGACTACCTGACCAAACCTATTGACACCAGCGAGTTATTGGCTCGCATGAAAGTGCATTTATCTAACGCCAAGCTGACTAACAGCGCCCAGTCGGCACTGGACAGTACCGGGCAGCACTTGCTGACCTATTCTGCCAGCGGGCTCCTGCTCTGGGGGACCCCTCAAGCATACGCACTACTTGCCAGAGCCAGGGCTGATGAATCCTGGCAGCAACAGAAAATGGCCCCACAACTGCGCCAGTGGTTTAGCCACCAACCCCAAACTGAGCAACAGATTAGTCTACAACAGCTGGACTACCCTCTATCACTGAAGTTAATCAGCTATCAGGCCAACGGTGATATTTTGTTGCGACTGATCGATGGACAGCGCCCTACTGACGAGCAGCAACTGCAAAAACAGTTACAGTTAACCAGTCGCGAGTCTCAAGTATTGCAGTGGGTAGCCAAGGGCAAGACCAATCGCGAAATTGCACAAATTCTGCAGATGAGTCCAAGGACTGTCAACAAACATCTTGAGCAAATTTTCCCAAAGTTGTCGGTTGACAATCGTACCGCGGCTGCGGCCATCGCACTGCGAGTGCTGGTAAACGAGCATTAAAAGACTGTCTGGCAGCTTTTGTTTGGATACTAAAAGCTGCCACTACGTCAAATAACGTATGCCACTGTGTCATTCACCTGATAGTGCTTAACTGTTGTATTTTTCATAATAGCCTCAGTAAAAAGTTTGCCAGTGCAGTGCACTGCGCCATTTTATTCACGCGGTTGCTGTTAATACAGCTCCCGGGAGTTCTATTGCTATCTATCTGAGGAAAAATACGTCATGAAGATCAAACAATTGGTTACAACACTGGCACTGTCTGTCAGCTGCGCCATGAGCGTCAGCGCTATCGCCGCCGATACCATTAAGGTAGGGGTTCTACACTCTCTGTCCGGTACTATGGCGATCAGTGAAACCACTCTCAAAGACACCGTTTTAATGATGGTCCAAGAGCAGAATAAAAAAGGTGGTTTACTGGGCAAACAACTTGAAGCCGTGGTAGTTGACCCCGCCTCTAACTGGCCGTTATTTGCAGAAAAAACCCGTGAGCTACTGACTCAGGAAAAGGTCGATGTTATTTTCGGCAGCTGGACGTCCGTGTCGCGCAAGTCTGTGTTACCAGTGATTGAAGAGCTAAACGGTTTGATGTTCTACCCCGTGCAGTACGAGGGAGAAGAGTCGTCGAAAAATATATTTTATACTGGAGCTGCTCCCAACCAACAGGCAATTCCTGCGGTTGATTATCTGATGAACGATCTTGAGGTTACACGTTGGGTACTTGCCGGTACCGATTACGTTTACCCGCGTACCACCAACAAAATCTTAGTGGCATACCTGAAGTCTAAAGGGGTAAGCGATGCAGACATCATGATTAACTACACCCCTTTCGGCCATTCCGATTGGCAGTCTATTGTCTCTGATATCAAAAAATTTGGCGGCGAAGGCAAGAGGACCGCCGTAGTTTCTACCATCAATGGTGATGCCAACGTACCTTTCTATAAAGAACTGGGCAACCAGGGAGTCTCTGCACAAGATATTCCCGTGGTGGCTTTCTCGGTCGGCGAAGAAGAATTATCGGGCATTGATACTACGCCATTGGTCGGCCACTTAGCCGCCTGGAACTATTTCCAAAGCGTAGAGAGCGATGAGAACAGCGCTTTTATTGCCAAATGGAAGGCCTTTATAGGCGATGACAAGCGCGTCACTAACGATCCTATGGAGGCGACTTATATAGGTTTCAACATGTGGGCTCAAGCTGTCACTGTAGCGGGTACTACCGCTGTCGATGCAGTAGAACAGGCAATGTTGGGGCAAACCACTGCCAACTTAACCGGCGGTATCGCCAAAATGAACAACAACCATCACTTGAGCAAGCCAGTGCTGATTGGTGAGATTCAGGATGACGGACAGCTTGAAGTTGTCTGGTCTACTGACTCAGTCGTAGCAGGCGATGCCTGGTCTGATTTTTTACCCGGATCTAAAGACCTGATTGCCGATTGGAGCAGCAAGACTAAGTGCGGCAACTACAACACTGTGACTAAAGTGTGTTCCGGTCAAAAGTAAGATTACTGCACTAAGAGGCAATAGCCTCTGTGTTGCTGGCGCTGATTGTGACTCTTTACACGATCAGTGCCATAGCAATGTGTACCGCATCATTGGTACCGACAGTCTATTCATTTTCTGACGGCCAAGTCGCTGCTTTGCTGCGCCAGACACTGCAGAAATATCTTCCAGATCCTACCTGCCTATATCCAATAAGCACAGCGTTTACGCTGTGTCTTTTCGATTTTCGGGAGCATACCTTGAAACACTTTTTCGTCATTTGTTGCGCTGTACTTGGGCTGTTCGCCTGTGAGTTACAAGCGCAGCAACCGGCTGCGTCCAGCGCTACAACCGAGCAGTTACAACAGCTAACTGACAACAAATTAAATCAATCGATGCTGCTACTGCAAAGTATCGCCGGTCGCGAAGGCACAAATATGCTGCCGCTATACCAGGCTCTGCTCAGAGGTCAGTTGTATTATATTAAGCACAGCATGCAGATAATTACAGTGCGTAAAAGCGGCAGTATAAAACACTACAACGCGCTATTCGATGACACAGCTATTGCCGCCTTACCCAGTAATAAAATCAAAAAAATTCGTGTAAACAACAAAATCCGCGGTTTTTTACGCCAGCACATCGCTAAGTTAAAGCTCTCGGCTAAAGATCCTGAAGTGCGTTTGGCTGCACTGCAATCACTACTGATTAAATTAACCCCCGATACTATTGCCAACATTGCACAGTTGCGCCTGAGCGAAAAAAATCATCAGGTACAACAGCTTATGGATTTGGCCCTAACCATAGACCGGGCGCTCAACAACCGTTTAGCGATAGAGCAAGTGAGCGCTATCAAAAAATTGCAAGGCAGCTTAGAGCCGCAAGTACGTAATACTTTAACCTCACTAAACAGCACTAAATCACATCCCTCGGTGCAAAAGGCGGCGCAACAAGCGCTACTGAAGATTGAACAGAGCACTGAGTTTTACGGCTACCTGGAACAATTATTTTTTGGTCTGAGCCTGGGTTCAGTACTGTTACTGGCTGCAATAGGGCTGGCGATCACCTTTGGCATGATGGGGGTGATTAACATGGCCCACGGAGAAATGATCATGATTGGCGCCTACACCACTTACGTGGTGCAGCTGTTAATGCCAAATCTGATTGAGTACTCGCTGTGGGTGGCTATCCCACTGGCCTTTGTCGTCTCCGGCAGTGTCGGTGTGTTAATCGAACGCTGTGTTATTCGCTTTTTACACGGCCGCCCGCTCGAGACTTTACTGGCCACTTTCGGCATCAGCCTGATCTTACAGCAGCTAGTGCGCAGTATATTCTCACCGCTGAACCGCCAAGTCGCCTCCCCTGCGTGGATGAGTGGTTCCTGGGAGATTAATCCAGTGTTTTCGCTGACCTTAAACCGCCTCTACATCCTGGCCTTTGCACTGCTGGTATTTTTTGCATTGCTGTTTATCTTGAAGAAAACCTCACTGGGGCTAAACGTTCGCGCCGTCTCGCAAAACCGTGATATGGCCAAGGCGATGGGTATCCGTACTGGCTGGGTAGATGCCATGACCTTCGGTCTGGGTTCAGGTATCGCCGGCATTGCCGGAGTCGCGTTGAGCCAGTTAACCAACGTAGGTCCCAATTTAGGCCAGGCCTATATCATTGACTCTTTTATGGTGGTGGTGTTCGGCGGGGTCGGCAATTTATTTGGCACTTTAGTGGCGGCCTTTTCCCTGGGAATTGCCAACAAGCTTTTAGAACCGAGCACCGGTGCAGTATTAGCCAGTATTTTTGTATTAGTGTTCATTATCTTGTTTATCCAGAAACGCCCTAAAGGTCTGTTTCCACAAAAAGGGAGAGCTGTCGAATGAGCAAGCTAACTGAATATTTTTCAAACCGATTTGCAGTGCAAAGTTCAGTCTTGCCTTTTGTAGTGCTCTTATTTGTCGTAACCATAGCCTGCGTTATGGGCAACTTAGTGTTCGATCCAAGCTCAATATTTTACGTCAGTACTTATACCATCACCTTGCTCGGTAAGTATTTGTGTTATGCAATGCTGGCGCTGGCGGTAGATATTATCTGGGGCTATTGCGGTATTCTCAGTTTGGGACACGGTGCTTTTTTTGCTCTAGGGGGTTACGCCATGGGCATGTACCTGATGCGCCAGATCGGTGATCGCGGTGTCTACGGCAACCCGGAATTACCTGATTTCATGGTGTTCCTCGACTGGCAGCAACTGCCCTGGTACTGGCAGGGAATGGACCAATTTTGGTTTGCCATGATAATGGTGGCACTAGTACCCGGTTTACTGGCTTTTGTCTTCGGCTGGTTGGCCTTTCGCTCGCGCGTCACAGGTGTGTATTTATCCATCATCACTCAGGCTATGACCTACGCTTTACTGCTGGCTTTTTTTCGCAATGAAATGGGTTTTGGCGGCAACAACGGCCTCACCGATTTCAAAGACATTCTCGGTTTTAGCCTGCAGGCCGACAGCACTCGCATTGCGCTGCTGGTTGTCACTGCCGTCACGCTGGCGGCGGTCTTAATCATCAGCCAGCTGATTCTCAGTTCCCGTCTGGGCAAAGTAATCATTGCCATTCGCGATTCTGAGGCACGCACGCGCTTTCTCGGCTATCGCACCGATCACTTCAAAGTCTGTCTGTTTGTCTACTCAGCAGTGATTGCGGCAATTGCCGGCGCCTTGTATGTGCCTCAGGTAGGCATCATCAACCCCGGTGAATTCTCACCGCTTAACTCCATTGAGATCGTGGTATGGGTTGCCATAGGCGGACGCGGGACTTTAATCGGCGCGATTATCGGGGCGCTGTTGGTTAACTATGCCAAGACTCGCTTTACCGCCATCATGCCAGAGGTCTGGCTGTTTGCTCTCGGTGGGCTATTTGTACTAGTGACCTTATTTTTACCTAAAGGACTAACGGGTTTGGTCAGTCAGCTTAAGCAAAAACTCAGATTAAATAATACCTACAAAGCGGAGACTCAGAGCAGATGACTATTTTAAAAGGTGCTGCTGAATTCATGCGTCCAGACCAGGTCTGGTCATTTATGCAACACAGTCATGCAGACCATCAGATAAACGTATCCAAACAAGTGATTTTGTACGTTGAGGCATTAAACCTAAGTTTCGATGGTTTCAAGGCACTTAACAATCTCAATTTGTACGTCAACGACGGCGAGCTGCGCTGCCTGATCGGGGCCAATGGCGCTGGAAAGACCACCTTAATGGACGTAATTACCGGTAAAACCGAATGCGACTCTGGGTCTGTGTACTTCGGCCAAACCTTGAATTTACTAGAGCGTGACGAAGCGCAGATCGCCCAACTGGGGATAGGCCGAAAATTTCAGAAACCTACAGTGTTTGCCGCGCAGAGTGTGTTCGACAATTTAGAGCTATCGCTAAAAACCAATAAGGGGGTGATGGCTACCTTGTTTTCCAAACTCAGTAGTGAACAAAATGATCGCATCTATCAGGTGCTGGAAACCATCGGTCTTACACAGCAGTGTTTAATGTTGGCAGGAGCGCTTTCCCACGGGCAAAAACAGTGGTTGGAAATTGGCATGCTACTGGTGTCCGACCCACGGCTGCTGCTAATCGATGAGCCAGTGGCGGGCATGACCGCCCAGGAGACCGAGCGCACCGCACAACTGCTGACCTCACTGGCTGGCGAGCGCACGGTGATTGTGGTGGAACACGACATGGAGTTTGTACGCAGTATCGCCCGCACCGTCACAGTCTTACACCAGGGGTCAGTATTGGCCGAGGGCAGCATGGATGAGATTCAAAACAACCAGGCGGTAATCGACGTCTACTTAGGAGAGAGCTAGTGATTGCGATCAATAAAGTCAGCCAACACTACAACAGTTCGCAAATACTCTGGGATTTGGATCTGCAGATAAGCGCTGGCAGTTGCACTTGCATCATGGGTCGCAACGGGGTCGGTAAAACCACACTACTAAAGTGCTTGATGGGGCTGTTGCCAATCAGTAGCGGTGAAATACTGCTCGAGGGCGAACCGCTGCACAATCGCCACGCAGAGGACCGCGCCCCCGCTGGCATAGGATATGTACCCCAGGGACGAGATATTTTCCCACTGCTCAGTGTCGAGGAAAATCTACGCATCGGCCTGCCTATTCGCAAAGATAAAGCCCGGCAGCTGCCGGAGAAAATTTTCGAGCTGTTTCCGGTATTGTACGACATGCTGCAGCGCCGCGGCGGTGACCTCTCAGGAGGGCAGCAACAGCAACTGGCGATAGCCCGTGCTCTGGTGATAGACCCGAAAATACTGATCTTGGATGAACCCAATGAAGGTATCCAACCCAATATAGTGCAACAGATCGGCGATGTGATACTGCAGCTCAACGCCGAGGGCATGACCGTCATACTGGTCGAGCAAAAACTCGGCTTTGCGCGTCGCGTAGGCAAAGAATTCAGGCTGATGGAAAAGGGCCGCATCGTTGCCAGCGATGCTATGGAGAACCTTAACGATAAATTGATTCGCCAGTACATGGCGGTCTAATTAACAGCGGCAAAGTGTTGAAAAGGCTGTCAATAACTCTGGCATGATAACTGCTACTACACTGGTATCCGTTGTAGTTACTGCATCACTTACTCAGATAAGCGCACCAATAGGGGTTGTTTATCTGAGACATGCACTACAACAAACCTAAGGCGCACCAACTAAGTGCATAACAATAATTATACTCACTGTGGCACTAGTCGTAGTCACTTGCAGGCTTGCAAAAAATGCAGACATCCTCAACCCAAGATTCAGCTTTACCAATCGATCGTTGTCGTGAGTTTCAGCCGCCTGTCTCTCGTTGGCAGGCACACTTAAACTTACAGCTAACCACCACTAAACGCGGTGTAGTGATCAGCCACAGTAGCCACTGCGGTCCGCTTTACGTGCAAAAAGCCTTTTACCCCGAGGGCAGAGATCTGCCGCACTTGTACATTTTGCATCCACCCGGCGGCTTAGTCTCCGGTGACAAACTGCAGATAGATATCAGTGCAGCTGACAACAGTAAAGTCCTGGTTACCACCCCGGGTGCCGGGCGGGTGTATCGGGCTCGAACAGATAAAACCTTACAACAGCAAATTGTCAGATTGACGGTGCAGCACAACGCCTGCATCGAGTGGCTGCCGTTGGAAACTATCATCTACCCCGGTGCCAATACGCGTCTGGACACTAAAGTGACGCTGGTACAGGGCAGCTCTTTTATCGGCTGGGATATTTGTGTTTTGGGGTTGCCCGCCAGCGGCCAAAAATTTACCAGTGGTAGCTTGCAACAGTGCCTGCAAATTGACATTGATGGACGAATCGCCTTGCGCGAGCGCCTGCTTCTGAATGAGAACAACCGAGAACTGGTTACCAGTAGCTGCGGATTCGCCAATAGAACGGTCAACGCGCTGATGGTAGCTGGGCCTTTTAATGCGGGTTCTGAGTTAGATGCTCTGCTGCAAAAATTACAACAACTATGCGCCGAAATGGCCGACAGCACAGATACCGCTCTACCAGCTGACAGCCCGGCACTTTGCTCTGTCAGTCACTGCGGTGAATTTATTCTACTGCGCTATCTGGGCCACTGTGCCCAGCAGGCACGGCTTTTATTTAGCAATTGCTGGCGCGAATTGCGTCCACCACTGCTGGGAATCCCTCACTGCCCTCCGCGTATTTGGGCTACCTAATTATAACCAATAACAACCACTAGCGATCACTAGTAAGAGGTTAAGCATGGATTTATTACCCAGAGAAAAAGACAAGTTGCTACTGTTTAGCGCCGCTTTATTGGCGGAGCGTCGCCTTAAGCGCGGGGTCAAACTCAATTACCCTGAGGCCATGGCCTATCTCTCTATGGAGATCATCGAAGGTGCCCGAGATGGCATGAGTGTCGCCGAGTTAATGGGCTATGGAAAAACGTTACTGAGCGCCGAGCAAGTAATGGAAGCGGTTCCCGATTTAATCCGCGAAGTACAAGTGGAAGCGACATTCCCGGACGGTACTAAGCTCGTCACTGTCCATCAACCTATTAGCTGAAAGCGAGGAGCAAGCCAATGATTCCAGGTGAAATACAAGTCGCCTCAGGCGACATCGAACTGAATGTCGGGCGTAAGACTTTGCAGTTGCGGGTCGAAAACAGCGGTGACCGGCCGATACAAATCGGTTCTCACTACCATTTTTACGAGGTTAACCCGGCACTTAATTTTGATCGCCAGGCGGCCTTGGGCTACCGCTTGAATATCGTCTCGGGCACCGCAATTCGCTTTGAACCCGGCCAGGGGCGTAATGTTGAACTGGTTGCCTACGCCGGCTCTAAGAGTATTTATGGTTTTCGTGGAGAAGTCATGGGACAGATTACGGAGCCGTCATCATGAGCAGTATCGACAGACAAAGTTACGCGCAGATGTTCGGCCCCACCACAGGTGACAAAGTACGTCTGGGCGACACTGACTTGTGGATCCAAGTTGAAAAAGATCACTGTCAATACGGTGATGAAGTCAAATTCGGCGGCGGTAAAGTGATACGCGATGGCATGGGCCAAAGTCAGGTCACTAATGACATAGCAGTCGATACCGTGATCACTAATGCATTGATCCTCGATCATTGGGGCATAGTAAAAGCCGATGTCGGACTTAAAGAGGGCCGCATTGCCACCATCGGCCGCGCCGGCAATCCAGATATTCAAGATGGCATTGACATAGTGATAGGCCCGGGCACAGAAGTGATCGCGGCTGAGGGGGCGATACTCACCGCCGGAGGCATAGACGCACACATTCACTTCATTTGCCCGCAGCAGGTAGAAGAGGCGTTGATGTCCGGAATAACCACCATGATTGGCGGAGGCACGGGACCCGCCACAGGCACTAAGGCGACCACTTGCACACCTGGACCCTGGCACCTCGGAAAAATGCTGCAAGCCACTGATAACATGCCGATGAATCTAGGCTTTCTCGGCAAGGGCAACGCCAGTTTACCCGAGGCATTGGCTGAACAGTTAGAGGCCGGAGCCTGTGGGCTGAAACTGCACGAGGACTGGGGGACAACTCCCGCCTCCATCGACAACTGTCTCAGCGTCGCCGAGCAGTACGACGTGCAAGTGGCTATCCACACTGATACTTTGAATGAGTCCGGTTTTGTCGACGATACCTTGGGGGCTTTTAAAGGCCGGGTGATTCACACTTACCACACCGAAGGTGCCGGCGGAGGTCACGCCCCGGACATCATCAAGGCCTGCGCCTCGCCCAATGTACTGCCCTCCTCGACCAACCCGACCCGTCCCTACACCCACAACACCGTGGACGAGCACTTAGACATGTTAATGGTCTGCCACCATTTGGACAGTAACATCCCCGAGGATGTCGCCTTCGCCGACTCAAGGATTCGTAAGGAGACCATCGCCGCCGAGGATATACTGCACGATCGTGGTGCTTTCAGCATGATTTCATCGGACTCTCAGGCTATGGGCCGGGTCGGCGAAGTCATTACCAGAACCTGGCAGAGTGCCCACAAGATGAAACAGCAGTTGGGCTTGCTACAAGAAGATTTAGAGCGAGGTTGCGATAACATACGAGCCAGACGTTACATCGCCAAATACACTATCAATCCGGCGATCACCCACGGTATTTCTCACCAAGTCGGCTCAGTTGAAGTGGGCAAGCTGGCTGATCTGGTGCTGTGGAAACCGGCATTTTTCGGGGCAAAGCCTGAGCTGATAATTAAGGGAGGCATGATAGTTGCCGCGCAGATGGGCGACCCTAACGCCTCAATCCCCACTCCGCAGCCAGTACACTACCGACCTATGTTTGGCAGCTTTGGCCTCGCACCGGCCAATACTTGTATCACTTTTGTCGCCCAGGCTGCTCTTGACAATAACTTGGCCGCCAAACTGGGGCTACAGCGTCAACTAGTCGCCTGTAAGAACACCCGTAATATATCCAAACAAGACATGGTACTCAATAACTGGTTGCCGGACATCAGTGTCGACCCACAAACTTACGAAGTGCGTGCCGATGGCGAATTACTCAGCTGTGAACCTGCTACTGAACTGCCACTGGCTCAGTTATACAACCTTTTTTAGGAGTACTTATGTTAGAAATTCACCATCGCATAGGACTAGAGAGTTCCATCCCCGCAGACTTAGTATTGGTGCTTTCTCACGAGCAGCGCGAGCGCGGTCGAATGTTGCTAAACAGTGAATGCGGTGTAGAAGTTCGACTGTTTTTGCAACGCGGACAACCGTTGATGGTCGGCGAGTATCTGCAGTCGCTGTGCGGAAAAATCGTCCAGGTAAAAGGTGCATTTGAAGAGATCGCCCAGGCCCAATGCAACGATTGGCCGACATTCGCCCGCGCCTGCTATCACCTAGGTAACAGACACGTAAAAATACAAGTGGGAGAGCGCAGTGTGCAAATAAAGCCCGATCATGTATTGGAAGACATGCTTTTACAATTAGGCTTACAGATAGAATATAAGTCGAGTATTTTCACCCCTGAGTCCGGAGCATACAAGCATGCGCCCCACCAGCCCTGATACATCGATGCTGCGACTATTGCAGCTCAGTAGTGTCAGCTTGCCAGTTGGGGGCTATGCCTTCTCCCAGGGGTTGGAATACGCTATCGACAGCAACTGGGTAGCCGACGAAAATCAAGTACAACAGTGGTTGAAGATACAGTTAAGCCAATCCATTGCCCAACTAGAGTTGCCAATTTTAAGGCTCTGTATGCAAGCACTCGCGGCTGAGAAATACACTGCATTAGCACAATACAACGATTTAATCCTGGCCAGTCGCGAGAGCAAAGAGCTGCGTTTAACCGATACGGCAATGGGCGAAGCACTGGCTAGAGTCTTGCGTAATCAAGATATCCCCCTGCACTTTAAGCCCGGCGATGAGCATAGTTTTGTGGTTATGTTTGCCGTTGCTGCCGCGCACTGGGAAATTGACTATGCCACAACGGCATTGGGTTACTGTTGGTCCTGGCTGGAAAACCAAGTGGCTGCAGCCACTAAACTGGTGCCTTTAGGCCAGACCCAGGCTCAGCGCCTGCTCGGAATATTACAACCGGTAATACTCGAAGCCATTAGCAGCGCAGAGAATATACAAGCCGATGAAGTCGGCGCTTGCCTGCCTGCATTGGCTATCGCCAGTGCCCTGCACGAAACTCAATACTCTCGACTATTTCGCTCTTAGTTCTATGTCCAATTCACACCTTTTCCCTATGAGGATTTACAGATGCAACAACTCAAACAAACCTTACGTATAGGTGTTGGCGGCCCGGTCGGCTCCGGCAAAACCGCTCTGCTTCGCTCTCTGTGTTCTGCAATGCGTGACTACTACGACATTGCGGTAGTCACTAACGATATCTACACTCAGGAAGACGCCAAGTTTTTGACCGCTAACCAGGCACTGTCTGCCGATCGCATAATCGGGGTGGAAACTGGCGGCTGCCCACACACAGCGATTCGTGAAGACGCCTCGATGAACTTAGCGGCTATCGATCAGTTAATTTCCCGCCACGGGGAGTTAGACATCATTTTTGTTGAGAGTGGCGGTGACAATCTCAGTGCGACTTTCAGCCCAGAACTCTCGGACCTCACCTTGTACGTCATCGATGTGTCCGCAGGCGATAAAATTCCGCGCAAAGGCGGCCCGGGCATCACTAAGTCAGATTTACTGATTATCAATAAAACTGACTTAGCACCGCTGGTCGGCGCATCTTTAGAAGTGATGGATGTAGATGCCAAACGCATGCGAAAACAGCGGCCTTTTGTCTTTTCAAACCTAAAAAGTGCTCAGGGAGTTGATCAGATAATTGACTTCATCATTAACCAGGGGATGTTGGCGCAACGCAATGTGCCTAAAGCTACTGCAGTAGTTTAATGCTAAAGCCCGGGCATAAATTGCCTCGGGCTTTAGCTGTTATGCAAATACTTTTATCAGTTAAACTATCAAGCTGCTGAACTATTCAGGCTATAGACCACAAACAGCTTTGATTGGTTATTTTTAAAAGCTAGCAGAGGACAAACAGATCCTTTTCGTAGTGTTCAAACCAAGCCTATTGAAAAGTGCTATTTAAGCCATTAATTTGATAAGCACTGCTTTGCACTGCATCGCCGTTGATTTTTAGTTTTTTTGCCAGACTAGTATTATCTGCAGATATTGCATCTATGGTTTGGATACTCTGGCTGATTTGTTCTGCCACTAAGCTTTGCTGTTCGGTAGCGGCGGCAATCTGCATAGAGCTATCAGCTACTTTTCCCATCATTTTAATGACATTGCTCATCGACTCGCCAGCCAAAATGCTCTGTACACTGCATTGCTTAGCCTGATCTTGATTGTTGCGCATCATTTTTTCGCAGCCAGTCAGCGTCTGTTGCAGAGCACTAACGGAGTCTTGGATCTGTACAGTCGCTCGTTGAGTCCTGCCCGCGAGTGTACGAACTTCGTCTGCAACTACAGCAAACCCCCTGCCCTGCTCACCGGCTCTGGCCGCTTCGATCGCAGCATTTAGCGCCAGCAAATTGGTTTGATCTGCAATGCCACTAATCTCCAGCATAATAGTAGATATTTTGTCCGCATCGGCGATCAGTTTAGAGGTGGAATTGGCAGAGTTTTCGACTTCTTTTGCTAATGCAGAAACCGTCTGTTCTGCTTTGTTGATAGTGTCTATCGCTCCCTTGCACACTTGACTCACTTGGGTAACGTGCTGGTTCGAGTTAACAGTACTGTGACTTATCTCAGCAATCGAGGCACTGAAGTCATTGATAGCCACGCTCAATTGAGCCAAGTGGTCGGTTTGCACTAAAAGACCGTCTAACGATTTACTGGCATCTCTACCGAGAATGTTGGATGTATCAACCAAGTTATTGCCATAGTCACCGCTGCGACCTAATACTGTGCGCAATCTAGCTATGGACATTTCTTGATGATAATCGGCGATTCCAACCAACCCTTTACCTGAAAATACATGCCGAGACGGGCTATCAACGTTATTTTTTATCCTCATGATATAGCCAGGCAATTTAAAAAACTCCTCCCAGTAAATCATTAATATTCCCACTAACAATGATAATGGGGCTAATACACTAATCAAGTTCTGCGACAGATAAAACTGTATGCTGCAAAAGGATAACAACAGAGCTGTCAACAAAGTGTGTTTTAACGGTCGATTGGCCGCAAAATCGGCGATATTCTTACCTTTATTCAAGCGCCTGTAGAGCGCAATGGCGTTCTGCTTCTGCTGTTCGCTGGGGCTGACACGCACAGATTGATAGCCTGTAATCACACCTTTTTCTGATAGGGGCGTTACATAGGCGTCTACCCAATAATACCCGCCTTCTTTGCAGTGGTTTTTTACCATGCCGCGCCATGGTTGATTATTTTTCAGCTTTTTCCATAAATCGGCAAAAGCGGCACTTGGCATATCGCGGTGGCGTACAATATTATGCGGCTGACCGACTAATTCTGCGCGTGAGTATCCCGATACTCGGCAAAACTCATCATTAACATAAGTAATCATACCGCTGGTGTCGGTAATAGAGACCAATTGATCTGATTGACTAAAGGTCACTTCTGCATCTTGGCTAGTCATATGCTTATTTTATCCTTCCCTGAATTAAGATCAGTAAATTGCTATACCTATTGAATATAGAAGGAAAAATAGATGACTAGCTGGGAGAGGCGACAAGAAGCACTCTATCTCACAGAACCTTGATCTGGATCAAGTTTACAACCCATTAGTGTCTCTCGTTCAACGGTCTAAAATATCAGACCAGTAACCTTCCTGTTTCAATGAGTACCGCAAACCAGGATGTTAGTAGCTGTTGCATATTTATTGTCTATCGCAGGACAGCTGACTTTACAATACAAGCGAACAACTAAACTTCACTCAAGTTTTAAACTACAAACATATTTTGTTGCCTTTGATTCAAACAATCTCTGGATTGAAGATGTTTTCAATACTGCTATCAAATAATGTTGCGATAGCGAAGGCCAGTTGCAGAGACGGATCGTGTTTTTCGCGCTCGATTGCATTGACAGCTTGTCTGGAAACACCCAACAGGTCTGCCAGCTGTTGCTGTGACCAGTTCCTTTCGGCGCGCAGTACTTTTAGGTTATTTCTCACTTCCCCCCTCCCACAGTAACAGACGTAATATAAGCCCGTGCCCGGTAAATACCGCCGGTAGAATATAGGCAAAGCTTATCTCTGGCATCACTAACTTCATGGCTAACATCCCGTAGCCAAAGCTGACAAAACAAACAATGCCAAGAGTCCATAGAAATGCTTCGCCAGTCAGACGTTGCATATACTCATCCAAAGCATGAAAACGTTTCTTGAAAATAAAAAACGCCCAGATTAATGGCAGTGTAGGCATAAGAGTGACAGTAATCAGCTGCCAGTCTGCCAATATTAATAACTCAATGACAAATGTTTGTATGCCAATTAGTAATAAAAACAAGAACATTGCCAACATAAAGCGCTTTGTAAACCAAGCTTGCGAATGGGCTTCATTATTCATGAACTCTCCTAAATAACTATAATATCTGAAGGGTTTTGCACTACTTTGTAAGGGTTCTATGTCTAACAAAGCTGACATAATGTAAACTATACCTGACATCAAATCATGTCAAGCATACCTTACATTATGTTGTGTTTTTTCTAGCGGTGATAGATTTAAGCTGAAACTGATGCAGAGGAACCAACAGCGCAAAGTTGAGTGTTAGCTAAACAATTAAAGTAAATGTACAAAACCTCTGTGCTTATAGAACCACTGGCCAGGCCTGTATCTACAACCAACCCGATCTGTTGATGTACAGCACGATTAAGATGAGTGATCTGAAATCTTATAGTTTTTGCTAAACTCTACCAGTGAGTTTTTATCCAGAGACTTTGAAAAAAAGAAACCCTGAAATTTAGTGCATCCCGCGGCCACCAAAAAATCTAATTGCCGTTTTGTTTCTACCCCCTCGGCAATTAAATCTTTATCTAAATTTTCAGATAAGCCAATGATTGATTTAACTAAAGTAGCGGTTTGTTTGTCATCTTTAATGCCCTGAATAAAAGAGCGATCAATCTTGATAGAAGAGAAAGGGAATTTCACCAGATAACTTAACGATGAGTAACCCGTGCCAAAGTCATCGATAGAAAAAGAAACCCCCAGCTCATTCAACTTTTTGAGGGTCTTAATATTGCTCTGAGTATCTTGCATTAAAGTCGTTTCAGTAATTTCTAATACTAATTGCTCAGCTGGGAAACCTGTCTCAATTAGCACGTCGTTTACCGTATTAAAGAAATCCGGCCACTTAATTTGCTTTGCCGAAATGTTAACCGACAATTGTAGATCTGCTGAAAACACTCCTTGTTCAAGTAATAGCTGAATAGTCTGGCAAGCCTCTTTCAATGCCCATTTACCACATTCAATAATATTTCCTGTGTCCTCTAATAAAGAGATAAACAAATTGGGTAGCACTAACCCGACAGCTGGGTGACGCCAGCGAAGCAGCGCCTCAACACCAATTAGCTTATTATCTATATCAAGCTGCGGTTGATATTCAACCTCCATTTCGCCCTTAGAGATCGCCTGATGTACGCTCTCTTCCAAAATTCGCCGAACCTGCAGTGATTTACCTAAACTCTTGTCGAAGTATTCACAGTTACTGCCTACCTCCTCCTTGGCTTTATACATGGCCATATCTGCTTGCTTCAAAGCTTCCTCAGTAGAAGCCTCATTGCCTAAAAACACTGTCACTCCGATGCTTACAGTAGAATATACTTCGTGTTTACTGAGATAAAAGGGCTGTTCCATTACCGCCAAAAGCTTTTGCGTTATTTTATCTGAGCTCTCAGGCTGATCTAATAGCTCTATTAGGATAGAAAATTCGTCACCAGAGAGTCGTGCAAGTATATCTTCTGCACGTAGACACTGGCGAAACCTATTGGCTACCTGGATGAGTAGATCATCCCCCGCCGAGTGTCCAAAGGTATCGTTTACCTGTTTAAACTGATCCATATCGATAAAGTAAACCGCTAATTTTTCGCCATTTCTTTTTGATCTCTCAATCGATTCTGTCACTCTGGCCATGAAAGATGCTCGATTAAGCAAACCCGTTAACGGGTCGTTCAAGGCCAGGTAACTTAAGTGCTCTTCAATTTTCTTCCTTTCCACGGCATAGCGAATGGATTTATTTAAGGTATAGCTATCAAATCTTCCCTTGACGATATAATCCTGAGCGCCTAACTGAAGCGCTTTCAATGCTATATTTTCATCATCTGATGAACTGACAATCACCACGGCGGTGTTGGGCGCCAATTTTAAGAGTGCATATAGTCCGTCTAACCCCTGTGCATCAGGCAGTGATAAATCAAGTAATATTACATCAAAGTAACTTTTCTCGATTAATTCGCAGGCCCCTTGCAAATTATTTGTTTGCGACAAGTTGATATCAGTTATTTGCTCCCTGAACAAAAATTCAAACATCAAGCGAGCGTCACCCGGATTATCTTCAACTTGCAATACCCGTATTTGACAACTTGTATCTTCTGTTAGTATCGCGCGTTCCTTCGCTGCGGACATTGGATTCACCTTAGATTTTAGAAGGGAGTTCGACGACAGAAAACCAAAAGGAGCCTATCGCTTTCACTATATTCATGAATTGATCCAGGTCAACGGGTTTTGTTATGTAACAACAGGCATGCTCCCTATACGCCTCATTCACATCTTCAACCTCATCGGAAGAACTCAGTATAACCACTGGCACTTGCTTGAACTTGAGATTACTTTTGAGAATTTTGAGCAGCTCCTTGCCACTGATTTTTGGGAGATTCAGATCGAGCAAAATCAAGTCGGGACAGACTGAATTTTCATCAGCAGACACTTTTAAAATGTATTCCCGAGCTATTTCACCATCGGGCATCAGAATAATTTGAGCGTCATTAGTCAGCGGGTCTTCTTTCATTGCTTCCATCGTAAGACGTGCATCTCCCAGATTGTCTTCAATTAACAAGATCTTCACCGGTTTAAGATTCCGCATGTTCATTTTTGCCCCTCACTCTTAATTGTTTGGCTAAAGTAAAATGGAACACGCTACCTTCCCCATACTCTGACTCAACCCAAATTTCACCGCCGAGTTTCTCAACAATGTTCTTACATATTGATAATCCAATGCCATTTCCTTCGAACTCATTTCGGTTATGCAGACGCTGAAAGACTTTAAAAATTCTGTTCTGGTATTGTGCTTTAATACCAATACCATTATCAGTCACTGACAAGTGCCAGTAGTTCGTATCTGATCGCACATCTACTGTTATTTTGGGTGGGCTATCTGATCTGAACTTTAGCCCATTCGAGATCAGGTTTTGCATTAACATTGTGATTAAGGTTTCATCGCAAAGTAATACAAAGTCCATAGCATCTTTGGAATATTCTACCTCTGCTGCCGACTCGCGCAGCAGAAACGTAAGATTTGACTCAACGCGTTTGAGGATGTCACTAAAACTTAATTGGACGAGCTTCAAATCCTTAGAATTAACCTTGGAAAACTGCAGCAAATCACGTATTAATTTTTGCATTCGGGTAGCGCCCTCGACCGCAAAACCAATAAAGTCGTGGGCATCTTGATCTAACTTGTCTGCATAACGTCTACTTAGCAATTGCGTATAACTTGCAACCATTCTCAGAGGCTCTTGAAGGTCATGGGAGGCAACATACGCGAACTGGGTTAAATCACGATTACTGCGTTCAAGCTCTACCATAAAATGGCGCAGTTCTGTTTCTGTCGCTTTTCTTTGCTCAACCTCTTGCTCTAATTGTGTCGTTCTCTGCTCAACCATTAGCTCCAGTGACTGATTGAATTCGCGCACACTTTCTGACATTGAATGAAAGGTAGTTGTCAGTATGCCTATTTCGTCATTCCCACCGGACTTCAAGCTGACGTTGTATTGCCCTTTAGCAATACTCTTGGCGGCTAATATCAGCTCGTCCAGAGGATTGGTGATGTATTTTCGAGACCATGCAAATGCCATAGCAATCAGACAAAAGTTAACAATGCTGGAGAGCTGAATAATTGTTACTTGTTCACTTTGTGTGCTTTGTAATGCTTTAAGAGACAGTTTATTTAAATTAATTACATTACCGATTAAATCCGCTCTTAATGCATATACATGCTGTTCTTTTATCAACCATTGCTCAAATGATGCAGTCACTCGGGCTACATTAGGTTGTCGTATTTCAAGTAACAATTGATCTGCCAAAGTTGCTAATTGGCGCCGTTGCACTTTGTAGCTTTGCAAAACAGCACGTCCACGATTTTGCGTCAGTAAGCCCTGGTATTCCTCAAGAGTGTTGACGACTTCATGGCGTTTTTTTTTGATAGAGCTAAGCTTTTTCGGGTCTTTTGATACATGAAAAGAAAATAACAGTGTTTTAAGCTGACCCTCTATTCCATTCAAGCGAAAACTCAGCTGTTCAATATGAGAAATAGTGTGAATTTTCTTTTCCAGCTCATCCTTCAAAGACGAAAATGTCGAAAATAAATAGACAAATTGAATGAATGCAAATATGCCTAATACAGCTAAAGGCATAATAGTTTTTATCCGAACACTAAGACGAGTATTTTGCATATCGGAACTCCCTGATAGCGGGCCTAGAACAGAGTCACTCCATTTTCCTTAGCTGCACGAACAAAGCGTTCGTCAATAGTCGCTCTGAAATCGGGTAGCTCTACCTCGATATCTTTGTTCAACCAATTCGCTTCTTGTTGCAATATCGTCAACAAGACATTATTAAGTTTAATCTTTAATTGATAATCATCCCAGGTACCTTTAATACTCTCACTCGAATGTTGCTCTAATCTTGAGATCACCAAATCCAAACTCTGATGAGGATGATTTTGCAGATAGGCCTCTGCTTTAACCAGTGCATTTACTAATTTGCCAATTGCATCCGCTTTTTCATTGACGATGCTTTTACTGCCGACTAACACCGAAAACTCGGTGTAAGCTGTGGAGTAAAAACGGGTCACTGTTTTTTCGTCATACAGGATTTTGGCGCGATACAGATGTGGGTTCCACACGGCAATCGCATCAGCTTTCTTTTGCTTAAATGTTTCAACCATATTTTCAGGGCGAACATCAATCACCTTAACATCACTAAGTTCTATCCCCTCGCTGGCCAAAAACATATTCAGGAAGAATTCTGCGTTAGTATTTTTTGGTATCGCTATAGTCTTACCGACTAAGTCCGAGGGTTTCTCAATGCCTGATGATTTATGGGCCAGCATCGAAGTGTTTTTGTTGGAGAAATGCAGTGAGCTGACAATGCTTAGCTTTTCACCTTTGAGAGACTGCAGCACCACCGGGGTCTCATAGGATGTCGCCAGGTCAGAATGTCCATCCAATGTATCTTGAAGCGCATCTCTGCCGGAGGTGAAAGGTCTAAAGACAATTTCAACACCTTCCTCACGAAAAAAACCTCTTTCTTGCGCTATATAGAGCAGCGAAAAAACCGGCTGGGAAGCATCGGCAACCGTTAAACGTTGTATCGGGTTTTGATCAGAATTTTGTCCAGATACAACAAACGCGGCAATAGATATCCCGAGAACCAATAATAGTAACGAAACAGTTTTATGCGCAGTCACTCTTCCAACCTCCATGTTGGGGGGCAATATAAAGTTCAAACTCTATTTGTAGTGTTGCATTGACCCGTCTTACTTATTACCACTGGAATTCAGTAGTGCTAACTTAAGATGAAGCAGTTTAAGTATGGTCTTAAAGCTCAAGCTGTCAAATATATAAAATGGCTTCTAACTATGTTCTGAAGAGGCTCAACTAGCCCAGAAAGATGATTTTTCAAAGCTGCATTGATTATCAAACAAGTAGGGCAATACATTGGCTGGTTTGCTGGCGTTGTCATTTCAAAACAACTAACAACTGATCACTAGGGTTTTGGTACTTTGTTTTCTTTTGAATTTTTGGCTAATAATTTTCCCATAATTTATGCGTAAAAAACCTGATAAATTAAAAACGCTATTCGCCTTTAGCTAAGGAGCATGCGATTAAGTCCAGTATCATCTTATAATAAGTCCAGTGTACTTTAAGGGCTAAAGACACTGGATTGCTGTTTACTATCCCTATGAATAGATTACTGAAAAGTATTATTCAGGTCGTTAATTTGGTGTGCACTGCTCTGTACTGCGAAGCCATTTTCTTTTAGCTTCTTAGCCAGATTGGTATTATCTTCTGAAATTTTATCAACAGTCCCAATACTGGCACTGATTTGCTCTGCCACTAGATTTTGCTCTTCGGTAGCCGCGGCAATTTGCATTGAGGTATCGGCAACTCTACCCATCATTTTGATGACTTTGCTCATAGACTCACCAGCCAATATACTCTGGTCGCTACACTGTTTGGCCTGGTCCTGATTTTTTCGCATCATGCTCTCCCATGCAGTCAATGTCTGCTGCAGTGCAGTGACTGAGCCCTGAATTTGTTCAGTCGCTAGCTGTGTTCTCCCCGCTAAAGTGCGCACCTCATCTGCAACCACAGCAAACCCCCTGCCCTGTTCGCCGGCCCTTGCAGCCTCTATTGCAGCATTAAGAGCCAGTAAGTTAGTTTGATCAGCGATGCCACTGATCTCCTGCATAATACTCGAGATTTTATCTGCATCCGTTATCAGTAATGCGGCGGAATCAGCAGAACTTTCGACCTCTTGGGCCAATGAAGAAACTGTTTTTTCAGCGGTATTAATGATTTCAATCGCCCCCTCGCACACTTGGCTCACTTCATTAATGTGCTCATTAGAATTAACAATACTATGGCTTATTTCTCCAATAGAACCGTTAAAATCATTCATGGCCACAGTCAACTGCTGTAAATGATCGCTTTGCTCTACCAGCCCCTTTAAGGATTCATTAACATCTTCTGTGAGGATGTTTGATGTATCTACCAAGTTGCTTCCATAATCACTGCTCCTACCCAGCACTGTGCGCAGTCTAGCGATCGACATTTGCTGTTGATAATCGGCAATAGCAACAAGGCCTCTACCAGAAAAAACGTATCTTGATGGACTATCAATGCTCTCTTTCAATTTGAGGATATAACGAGGTAAATTAAAAAGCTCCTCCCGATAAATCAATGACATTCCCAGTAACAACATAAGTGGGACGATCATATCCTGGGGATTTTGCCTGAGATAAAACTGTGAGGCACAAATAATAATCAGTAGAAGCGCAAACAAGCTATGCTTTAGAGGACGGTTGGCCGAATAGTCCCTGGGAGTTTTGCCTTGATTTAATCTCTGATACAGGGCAACAGCGTTGCGTTTTTGCTCTGCACTGGGGCAGACACGCACTGATTGATAGCCCGTTATTACACCGTTTTCTGTTAACGGTGTTACATAAGCGTCCACCCAGTAAAAACCGCCATCTTTGCAGCGGTTCTTGACCATACCGCGCCATGGCTGGTTACTTTTAAGCTTCAGCCATAGGTCGGCAAAAGCGGCCGTGGGCATGTCTCGATGGCGCACAATATTGTGGTGTTGACCAATTAGTTCTTCAGGGGTGTATCCTGACACTCGAGAAAACTCATCGTTAACATAGGTAATAACACCGCGTGTATCAGTGATAGAAACTAATTGCTCTAATGGGCTAAAGGTTACTTCAGTATCTTGGCTGGTCATATTGTCGTTTCAGTTCACTTATGTTGTGTATCTAGGAATGAGTAATGATTGTCAGCGCAGATTATAGTTACCATCGATGAAGGAAAAGTGAATTTATAGACCTTTTCTAGGTTAATAACACAAAAAGTATACACAATAGAATTTAAGTTTAATTAATTGTTTTTCTTATAACATTATTAGCCATCAAGTAACCTTTTCCTCATCAAATACGCGTTTCAGCTCCTTCTTCAACGGATCAATTCAAGCCATATTTGCATTTCACTTGCCTTTTTAATAACCCTGAATTAGTTTAGTTATCAAATGGGATATGGCAGCTTTATCCATCAACGGTGTCAGGGTAGCGATCGCAGAGCAGCCACATAAGATTCTTTGATCTACGCGTCCTCTGTTTATAGGCGTCGAGAACATACATCCAGGTTCACAGGGAAATGAAAAAACCGCTTCAGAAATTTAACTTGTTTAGCAGCACTAGTACCGATGAAGCCCGAGAAATAGTCTCTCGGGTATATTGTGATCATAAGCTTGTTCCTGATAAACACAGCGAACTGAATGCCTGCCATAACAGAGTCCAACTCTCTGAGGTCTCGTTAAATTATCTGGAGTACGGAGCAGACGTTAGCGTTGAACCGGGATACCTCGATGATTTTTTCTTGTTCCAATTACCCCTTGCCGGTGGTGCACAAATCAGTATTGATGATCAAGTATTTGATAGCTCTGATAATGTTGCCTCTGTGATTAACCCCAGTGAATATACAAAAATGCGCTGGGATGGCAACTGTAAAAAACTGATGGTACAAATCAACCGCAACGCTCTAGAACAAAGCCTATCACGCATCTTAGGCTGCCCGATCAGCAAACCCATAAAGTTTAACCATCAAATCAAACACAGTGAAAACTATCATGCAAAAAACTGGTGGCGCCAGGTCGGAAACTTAGTGCAAGATATTGACCATGGATTTGACCCCTGGCGCTCTCAGGTGTTACTGGATGACCTGGAAAGAAACTTACTCACCAATATGCTTTTTTCGTTCAATCACAATTATAAACAGACATTGCTCACCCAAGAGTCAAGTATCAGACCCAAGCAGCTGAAGCATATTGAAGCCTATATACAAGAAAATTTAGAAAATATAATTAGCATCGATGATTTGGTTGAAGTCTCTGGAGTCAGTGCCCGGTCCATCTACTTTTGGTTCAAAAACTTTCGTGGCACTACACCAATGAAATACATCCTGCAGTCCCGACTCGTAAAAGTACACCAGGCACTAAGCGAGCCCAGGCAAAGCCAAAACGTTACTCAGATTGCTAATCACTGGCACTTTAGTCAATTGGGACGTTTCTCAGCCGCCTATAAAAAAGTCTATGGGGAATCACCCAGCGCCACACTACGTAAATAGATTTATCTTTAATTTCATTATCTGCACAACCTCTTCAGCCAGCGTATAGCCCCCTGCATTCTTTTAGCCCTAGTATGACTTGTATCAACTAACAGGTTGTTTAATAAGAATTCTAATAAGAGGTGATAGCAATGCTAATTGATAACTCAGAAATGCCAGACCAGCAGGGATACTTTGGTGAATACGGTGGCCAACTGATCCCACCTTCATTAGTAGAGATAATGAATCAGATTGATCAGGCTTATGAAGAAGTAAAAAAGTCTGAAGCATTTCAAAACGAGCTGGCTGACCTCTACGCCAACTTTGTCGGTCGCCCCAGTCCAATCTATTTCGCCAAGAACCTCACTAAAGAAATGGGTGGGGCGCGGATCTTTCTCAAGCGCGAAGACCTCAACCATACCGGTGCGCATAAAATAAACCACTGTATTGGCGAAGCACTATTAGCCAAACATATGGGAAAAACCAAAGTTATTGCAGAAACAGGAGCGGGTCAGCACGGTGTCGCACTGGCCACCGCTTGTGCACTCGTGGGTATCCCCTGCGAAATTCACATGGGCGAAGTTGATATTGCGAAGGAGCACCCCAATGTCACTAAGATGAAAATACTGGGCTGCAAACTTGTTGCCGTAAGCTCTGGTACAAGGACCTTAAAAGATGCAGTAGACAGTGCCTTTGAAGCATACTTACAAGATCCTATTAACTCTATTTATGCCATTGGTTCTGTGGTTGGACCACACCCCTTTCCAAAAATAGTCCGAGACTTTCAGAGTATTATCGGCAGAGAAGCTCGACAACAGTTCTTGGCCAGCGAAAACAAACTCCCGGATGTACTTATAGCCTGTGTTGGTGGGGGCTCGAATGCCATGGGACTTTTTACTGAATTTCTCAATGATAAAACAGTAAAAATGATGGGTGTAGAACCCGCGGGGAAAGGGCTAGACACTGACCAGCATGCAGCTACCTTATCACTGGGAAAGAAAGGCGCCATACACGGTTTTGAATGTTATACCTTGCAAGACCATGAAGGTAATCCACTGCCTGTTTATTCGATTGCCTCAGGACTTGATTACCCAGGTGTAGGCCCGCAGCATTGCCACTTAAAAGATATCGAACGGGTAGAATATGTAGCCATTGATGACCGGGAATGTTTAGACGCCTTTTTACTACTCTCGCGGCTGGAGGGGATTATTCCCGCATTGGAAAGTGCCCACGCGGTTGCCCAGGCGATGAAATTAGCCAAAGAGATGCCCAGTGACGGCACTATTTTGGTCAACTTGTCCGGTCGCGGGGACAAAGATGCAGATTTCGTTAGCGAGCTGTTAGGTTTGTAGAAATACACATATACAGGAGCAGTAAGACATTAAATATCAATAGCTTAATGTCTTCTGTTTCCTTGTAAAACCCAATAATATCCTTAAATTCACACATATTTCGCAGGCAACATTTCAGGCCGGTTCATGCTAACCAAAAAGTAGCTTAAAAAAAGGCCCTATATACTATTTGTTGAGGTTACATATTTTCATAGCTGTCGAGGATATCGCCATACAATCCATTTGCTTTAATAACCCCCAATCCATAGTTAAAATCGTCTCTTATGTCTCGATCTAGAAACTTTACGTTTCGCGCTGAGGCCTCAAAAATAGAATGGAACTTGAGCTGCCTCATTTTGTTTTTAGGATCCAGCCCCCCCTCTGACTGAGCATGATTTTTCCAATAATAAAAAATTCTTTTATCTGCGATTACCACATCAACTTTGCCGGAGTATAGCTGCTTAATCTGAAAAGCTTGACTCGGGTGTTCCCTGTAACGGGCATTGGTATTTGCCATTGCGGCATAAACGGGTCCCAGGTATCTATTGGAATTCTGAAAAGCGAGTATCTTTTTGTTTGCCAGCTCTTGTATCGACTCAATCTTGAAGTTTTTATCGAGGAACGTGATCGCAAAATTATGATATTTAACCGTCGTATCAGACTCATGCACTATGACATTGGCTTCTTTACCAATGTCATATACGGTGTTTTGCGCAATGCCATCTACCTCGCGGGTCTTTAGACTGCTTTGCAGGCGCATATAAGGCACAACCTCAAAGCTGACTGTATGGTCTTTTACTTTCAATGCCTCTTTAATGATATCGATTTCTATGCCGGAACTCATCCGATTGAATACGTAGGGTGGCAGTTCGGCTCCGATGACTATGCGCAAGTCTTTTGCCACAACAACACAGGAGATAGATAGACTCAATACAAATAGTAGATGTTTTAGTAAATGCATAATACTTCCAACTCAAAAGGTTTATAGGCCGCTAGGGGTTGAGAATATCGCCGAACGCAACTGTCAACGGCTGTCGTGATTGCGCTCCAGAAATCAATTCTTCTAGGACTTAACTAGCCTGAGACAGTCCAATAAAGGGTATTCCAATTAACTATAGTCACTGCGCTTTAATAATGCCGATGAAGCTGAAGATTAAATGACATTTTAAATAAACCTCTCACTTGGACGCCTCAAAGCGTTATATAGAACATTAATTATGAGGTCGGTTTTTTTTGGGGAAGTTTCATCGAGGAACTTCATAATACAGGTCCCTATCGTTCTAAAAACCCCGATTAATGGCCAGTCTGATTCTCGTGCATTTTTCCACAAACAAGCATGTAACATTTAGCCAACGCTTTATTCGTGGCTATGATCGGCAGCTGCATGCTCACCCGCACCTTCGATCTCTGCATCAGTAAAAACAACTATCATTGAGGGAATATGTTGCGGCGCTCGAAATTTGTACCCACTGATGGGGTAACCCAGCACTTGTTCCATCTTGGATTTTATTTCCATTGCCAGGCCGAAATCTTCTTTATTGAAAAAAAAATGTGAGGGTGAATATTTGGTTGCCTGTGAGTTTTCTAGCTCCTTCGCCGTTAGGTTATTGACAAGATAACCTTTATGCCGAAAATATCCAGTGAGAGCATCCGCACTGTTTTTCCGTTTTGGAAAGTAGTAAATATCAATCTGATAGGGTTCTCCGGTCCCTCTAGCACTGCTTATTGTCCCTGAGTCCCCTCCATCTAGTTTGATAAATATATCAAGATCGGTTGCAAGCATTGCTATTATAGCGAATAAAATTGTCCAAATTGTAATGGATACTGTTTTGGACTTTGAAAAATTTAACTTTCTCATATGAGCTCGAATACGCCGAATTATTCAGGATGTATAGGAAATATTAAAATTTAACTCATTTGATATTAGACGCAAGCCAGTCGTTTACCATTGAGTTTGCCGGATATTTATGTAGGTTTTATAAGATTAGATGATAACGATGTATAGGCAAATTTTACCTGTAATACTAAGCATTATTGGTTTAGTCGGATTTACTATGCCCCTCTTTATAAGGCAAATATTGGAGTATCAAAACTTCTCACCTGCAACTTTGAAATGTCTGTAATATGGCAGATCGGGCAGCATGATTTACCCGAAAATCCTTATTACACTTAGCTTGAGGGTTTGGGTAACATACAAAGGTGAGTTAAGAGGGGCACTTAGGTGCTGAACTGTGCTTATGGTTACGTTTGGTTATATTTTACGGTTACTTGATTCATTCCTCTAAGTCTGGGGTAACCTGCGAGAGACACTATCACTTACACTGTATATGCCATCGTTTGCTATAGAGATTTACATTAAAACACATACTAGTCAGTAACTTTGCGCCAGTGACTTGGTAAACATTTGTGTATAATCGTATCTTTAACTCTCAAGATCCCCCCCATCAGTATCTTGGTAAAGTCCGCTTTGTATCCACCCCAAAACTGAGCCACTATCAAACAGCAAGCCAATGTGGCGAACTCAACTCATTGCAGTAAAGCTCGCCTTGAATACAGAAGATACCGATTCAGTGTCCCATTTGCTTTATGTCGCTATCCGCCGAAATACACTTAGATCGCCAACTCAATGCCTGATTTTGAATTGCTTTAAACTTGACTGTAAATTATTGGCCATTATTGCTAAGTTTTCACTGCTTCGGGTCGTTTCATTCGCCCCAGAACTGGTTTCTTTGGCTATATGGGTTATATTCGAAATATTCTCGTTAATAGCGCTCGCTACATGACTTTGTTGTTGTACCGATTGGGCTACTTCATTATTCATGTCTAATATTTTTTGTACGTGCACGACAATACGCGCTATAAGTTCACCGGCAGTGGCTGCACTGTCCGCGCTGTTTTTAGTTAGTTGATTACCTTTCTCAACCATCCCTCTGGCTTTATTAAATGTATTTTGCAGTCTTTCATTTAATTCTTGGATTTGTCCGGTAGAGTTTTGCGTGCGCATCGCCAACTGTCTGACCTCACCGGCAACGACCGCAAATCCTCTACCTTCTTCACCTGCTCTGGCGGCTTCAATAGCCGCATTTAATGCCAGCAAGTTGGTTTGGTTGGAAATATTGCTAATAGTATCCAGGATTGTTTCAATCTCACGAGTGTCTTTTTCTAACTGACCAATAGTATCAATTATTAATTCCATTTCACTGGAAACACTATGGATATGCGCAATGGTAGAGTCGACAATCTTTTTACCTTGCTGAGCAGCAATATCTGCTTCAAAACTACAGCCAACAGTATATTCTGCGCTGCGAGTTACGGCTTGCGCTGATGCCGACATTTCCAGCATTGCTTGTGCCAGCGCCTGCGTTTCTTCATTTTGTCGCTGCACACCAATAAATGTTTGTGCTGTGGTCACCGCGGCACTGTCTGTTGAGTCTTTAATCAGGTTGCAGGAATCATCAACGTTCAAAATAAGCATACGAAGTGCGTCAATCGTTTGGTTAAGACTACGCGATAGTGCGCCTATTTCATCGGCAGATGAATGCATAGATTTGTGACTAAAGTCACCACTGGCCATATTATCAATGATTTTACTGATTTCTGCTAAGGGGCGAGTAATACCTTTAGAAATAACCACTGTAAGCATCACAATCACTGGTAATACTAACAGCAGTAAAATAAGTGTATTTAGCAATTGCCGATTATACAGTTCGTCAATGTCCGTCACATAGACTCCTGTGCCTAATATCCATCCCCAGGGCTTGAGCAAATCCACATAGGAGTTTTTTTGCCCTTGTTGACCTGTATTTGGGTTTAACCAGCGGTATGAGACGATACCGGAACCTTCTGTTCTGGCTACAGTGGCAAATTGTTTGAAGATTGCCACCCCATTGATATCTTTAGTTGCACTTAAGTCTTTACCATTTAAAGATGGTTTAATCGGATGCGCTATCATGTGGGCGTTGAGGTCGGAGATAAATATATAATTACTACCATCATACCTGAGTGCGGTAATCGCATTAAGTGCGGCTCCCTGCGCAGCTTCTTTACTCAGATCACCCTTTTGTTGTTGTCGGTAATAGCTAAGCGCTATCGATTTGGCGCTGGCAATGATTTCTTTAGACTGAGTATTTTTCGAGACAATTAACTGTTTATGGAAATTTTGTAAATCCAAATAGGAAAGTGCCAAAATTAAGGCTAAAAAAAGACCAATAATCGAACCGAGTTTTTTACTGACAGAGAGATTGCGAAGAAATTTCATTTGCTGGTAGGCCCTGTGACTGACAGATATAGCTTTCAACTGTGAGAGCTATCTAGACAGAATATAAATTAAGACCTTTTAATATCATCGGCTTATATATTAGTCAAGATTTTGTAAAACAAATAGCATAAATAGAAAAGGCTCAGGGTTACCCAGCTGGTGAGTTTGTCTTTTGCCGCAATTAGTTAGCTTCACATGTAGCATATCCAGGGTTTGCACACAGTAATTGCAATTCAAACACCGCTACTGTTTTCGACGCATTTCGAATGAGTAATCTCTAGTGCTCAGGCACCTCAGTCCTTTTTTGCAGCATTAACCAAGTGCTCAACCAGACGGTGACTTAAGCTTTTCTGAAAATCGTTATCTGGCCAGAGTGCATAAATCCCTAAGCTTTCTATTCTCCAGTTGGGCAGAACCTCTGTTAGCTGACCCTGTGCAATATGCTTGGCCACCATAAAAGTGGGTGGAGATGACAGGCCTAGCCCAGCCAAGGTCAATTGGCAAACCGCCTCCATACTATCTAAGGTAATGCGCGGTTGATAATCGACTTGTACTTTTTCACCTGTACTGTTAATTAGGATCTTATGATTAGGTCGCATTTTTATTGCGATCCAATCCCAGCCCGTAAGCTCTCGTGGATGCTCAGCGATGTCATTCATGTTAGCGACCTCACTAGATACGACTAAAGTACGGGGCATGTCGAACAAGCGCTTACATTTGAGGTTACTGTCTTTGAGCTCACCAATACGAATCGCCAGATCAATGCCGTCACGCACTAGGTCTTGTGCCAGATCACTGACAGTAATCGACAGTTTTATCTTCGGATGCCGTTTTGCGAAAGCACCGATATCATCCATCAATTGCGACTTGGCAAACATGGCAGGTATTGTCAGGGTCAAATTGCCACTAGGTTCAGCCGATTGAGAGGCAATATCACTCAGGCCATTTTCAGCGGCCTGGATCATCATTTGTGTTGAACTGAAGAGTTTTTTGCCATTATCAGTGAGCGAAAGTTTGCGGGTAGAGCGATACAGTAACGTCGTTCCCAGCTGTTGTTCTAATTTTGCTATATGGTGGCTGATCACTGAAGGGCTAAGCTGCAGTTTTTTTGCGGCTCCCCTAAAAGAGCCAGTTTCAACCGCTGTGGCAAAGATTGCCATGGCACGCAGCTCATCAATCATTGTACGACCTCATAGAACAGTTACTCTCAATTAACGCATATTATCATCATATGCTGTTTGCGCTACTATTTAATCCAGAGTTTTTAAGCACAGGTCATCTGCCTGTCGTCACATTGGAGGTCGTTCGTGTCAAATCAGAAATGCGTCATTATTATTGATCAAAACTTAAGCCAGGGGCCTATGGCCAATACTGCAGCTGTTCTATCCGTTAGCTTAGGGAAACAATTTCCACAGCTCATTGGAGAGGATTTACTCGATCATCTCAATACTCGTCGTCACGGTATCACCACTATTGCCATCCCCATCCTGAAAAGCACCAGCAGCCACTTAGCTCAGATGCGTGAGACGCTCAAAGAATATGAGACAGACTTAACGGTAATAGACCTGACCACCCATACCCAAAGCACGCGCAGCTATCAAGAATACGCGATAAAGCTCAAAACTACGCCGGTGGATCAGTTGCAATATCAAGGTTTAGCGCTCTATGGGAGTAAAAAGTTAGTGAACAAATTCAGCGGAAATCTGCCTTTATTGCGCTAATTTCTTTTCTAAAAGCAGCCTCTGTGACAAGCAATAATGCTCTGAACTGCCAAATCACCATCAAACACCATAAGTAATTAATAAACAGGCTATGTTAGCCTGAGGATCCTTATTATGACTATTTTCATGTCGATGTTTATCTTTGCTTTAATCGGAGCGATCTCACCTGGCCCGGTTAACATCATCGCTACCGGAGCCGGGGCAAATTTCGGATTCAGACGTGCTCTGCCGCATGTATTTGGCGCCACCGTTGCCTATACCTTAATCGTATTGTTGGCCGGCATTGGCTTGAACGGGCTACTCAATACCTACCCGCAAATAATCAGTGCACTGCAATACATCGGCGGGGCCTTTCTTTTATATATGTCTTTTAAGATTGCAACAGCCAGTACTCTGGCGGAGCAACAAGAGACAACGAAGAGACCTCCAAGCTTCCTTGAGGGAGCACTTTCTCAGGGTCTCAATCCCAAGGCATGGTTAGTATCGATGTCGGGTGTCAGCCTGTTTGTGGCTGCCAATACTCCAGCTACTTTGTACCTACTGATCTTTTGTTTGATTTCATTTATCGTCTGCCTTATCGGAGTTAGCAGCTGGGCAGCTATTGGACATTTAATCCGCACTTTTTTGCAAAATAAACGCCATCAGCTACTGTTCAATGTGGCCATGGGGCTCTTGCTCAGCAGTACTGTGGTCAGCATTTTCATGAACCGATAACCTCAGTAGAAAAAGTAACAGCACAATCCCAGCAGCTCAACCGCTGAGAACTTAAGGGTGCTGATTGTATACAAACCAATCGCACCCTTTGCTAATGACACTCGAACCACTCAAATACACAGATGACCGAAAAGTTTTATGAGGCCATTGGCAAATTTTCTAAGGTTTGTGCTGCCCAAAGCTCTTCTAGCCTGTCGCCTTCGCTGAGCAAATACTCAAAAGAAGACAGGGATGCTTTTGCGCCCTCGCCCATGGAAATCACAATTTGTTTGTATGGCACGGTAGTCACATCCCCACAGGCATATATACCCACCTGGGAGGTCTGACACTTTTCGTTAATGATAATCTCCCCAAACTCAGTGCGCTGTACAATATCCTCTAAGAAAGCACTGTTTGGTAGCAGACCAATCTGTACAAAAACGCCATCCAGCTCCAAACTTTTAACTGCTTGTGTATCGCGATCAATATACTCAATGGCGGTGACTTTAGCGTCTTTCGCTATAATTTCTTTGCTGGCTGCATTTTTGTAGATACTGATATTGTCTTTTGCATAAGCTTTATCGACTAAAATCTGGTCGGCTTTAAGTTCTGGCATAAATTCAAAAACAGCAACAGATTTCGCAATCCCCGCTAGGTCCAGAGCTGCTTCTATACCTGAATTTCCACCGCCAATCACAGCCACATCTTTACCTTTAAAGAATGGTCCATCGCAGTGAGGACAATAAGCCACTCCATTACCAATGTTTTCTTTTTCGCCGGGTATACCCAGTTCTCGCCACTTTGCTCCAGTGGCAATGATCAAGGTTTTGGAGTTGATTTGTTCCCCTGAAGAGAGCCTGATAACTTTAATATCACCTGACTCCACTTGCACCACTGACAAGTGCTCTTTTATCGTAATATCGTATTCGTCCATATGCGAGCGCAATGCAGCGGATAATTCTGGCCCAGTGGTTTTGACGGTTGATATCAAGTTTTCAATATCCATAGTGTCTTTTACTTGCCCGCCGATGCGATCGGTAATCAAGGTAACTTTTAGGCCTTTTCTGGCGCTGTATATTGCTGCACTTATCCCGGCAGGTCCACCACCAATCACAGTAACGTCTTGTAAGGGTAAAGTATCACTGTTATTGGTCTTGGCTAAACCAGGTGTACGCTGCATTAGCTTGTCAATTAATTGCGCTGTATCTACTTTGCCATTAGCGAATAACTCACCGTTGAGATATACACTGGGCACTCCCTGAATATCCCTTTGTTTAATCAGTTCGGGGTACAGGCCTCCATCAATCATTTCTGAGCTGATATTGGGATTGAGTAAGGCAAATTGGTTCAGTGCCTGGACGACATCCGGACAGTTATGACAGCTTAAGCTAATAAATACTTCAAATTTCAGTTCTTCATCGACAGCTGTAATGATGTTTTTCACACTTTCATCCAGCTTCAAGGGGGTACCCGATCCGTGCAGAATTGCCAGTATCAACGAGTTAAATTCGTGCCCGCTGGGTATACCGGAAAAGCGAATTCCGCTATCGACTCCCTCTACCTCAAGCAGAAAACTGAGCGGACTGCGTAATACTCCCGCCGTGTCCCTCTCGGTAAAATCGATATTGTCACTAACTTCAGCAATACCTGATAAAAAATTTAATAATTCGGCACGTTTACTGTGCTCACCTAGCTGTAAGACAAAAGTCACTTTGCTTTTCATCGACTGGGTGTATCTTTTTAGCGCTTCCAATATATCGTTTGTTAACATGTCCATGCTCCTGTTGCCTGCAAACTTTTGTCTGTGCACAGGCTCTCGTTTTACAAACAGAGCCTGTTTCATCTTTCTGCTATGTTTATAGGCTTAAATTTTTCCTACCAGATCCAGGGTCGGTGCCAGTGTTTCTTCCCCTTCCTTCCATGCAGCCGGACATACTTCACCCGGATGTGCTGCGACATATTGGGCAGCTTTGACTTTGCGCAGTAGATCTTCTGCATCGCGGCCAATACCTTCAGCAGTGATTTCCATGGCTTGAATAACACCTTCTGGGTCAACCAAAAAAGTGCCTCGATCAGCCAGTCCCTGATCTTCTCGCATCACTTCAAAATTTCGAGTGATGGCGCCGGTTGGATCTCCGATCATAGGATACTGGATCTTGCCAATCGTCTCGGAGGAATCGTGCCAGGCCTTGTGAGAAAAGTGTGTATCGGTTGAGACTGAATATATCTCTACGCCGCGCTGCTGGAACTCCTGATAGTGATCAGCGAGGTCACCTAATTCAGTTGGACATACAAAGGTAAAGTCCGCAGGGTAGAAGAAAAAGATCGACCACTTGCCGCGAAGATCCTGATCTGATACTTCAACGAAATCGCCATTTTTAAAAGCTGTTGCATTGAAAGGTTTAATTTGAGTATTGATAAGTGCCATGTTGGCCCCCTAATGGTGTTTGAGTGAATGACTGGTTGACAGGAGCTAATATAGAGACTGCTTAGCGATCAATAAAGCGAGTTAAATCTATTGTTACGTTCTGTTTTTTAGATTAACGTAGGGGCCTAGAATTTTTCCAAGGACTAAAAATGATTTCAACCAAGCAACTTTACTATGCACTGGCGTTAGAAAAGACATTGCACTTTAAAAAAGCGGCTGAGAACTGCCATATTAGTCAGTCGGCGCTCAGTACAGCCGTGAGTGAGCTAGAGAAACAACTGGGATTACAGATTTTCGAGAGAGATAATAAAAAAGTTTTGCTCACCCCGGTCGGAAAAGAAATACTCGACAAAGCTCGCAGTATCATCTTCCAGGTGAGCGAACTTGAGCAACTGGCCAGCGGGAATCAATCGCCGTTGAGTTTTCCTATCTCTGTGGGGGTTATTCCAACGATAGCACCCTATTTACTGCCAAAACTGTTTCCACTGGTTGAACAGCACTACCCTAAAGCGCAACTGAACATTGTTGAAGAACAATCTCATGTACTGGTCGACTTAGTTAAACGCGGTGAAATAGATACCGCCATTCTGGCGATGCCCTTCCCCTGCGAAGGCTTGCTGGCACTGGAATTCTGGCAGGAAGATTTTTATTGGGTGGCACTCAAAGGTGACAAACACACCAATCAAAAGGAGATCACCAGTAATGAGTTGACCCACAGCAGATTAATGCTGCTAAAGGAAGGGCACTGTTTAAAAGATCACATACTGGCGGCCTGTAAACTGCCCGAGCAAACCGCTAACCACGGCTTTGGAGCCACCAGCTTGAACACTTTAGTGCAAATGGTACTGGGAAAAATGGGCACGACGCTTATCCCGAAAATGGCACTTGAGCAATTAACACTGCAAAATGAGACGCTGTCTGCAGTTCACCTCAATGAGCCTAGTCCACATCGGCGTATCGCCTTTGTTATCCGGCCCAACTACACACGCATGTCTAGTATTGAGGCACTCATGCAAATATGTAAAAGTGCGCTGTGATTGATACAAAAAAATGAATTATTATCACTATGAATAACGGCTCTTTTGTAGATGGCGCGAACATGCAAACAACTAAATTCACGGACAGCTAAATAAACCCATCGATATAGAAAAGCTGCTGGCATTAATGCAGCAGTTATTAAGTAGCCGGACCAAGACTTAGCGACAATTGTAGCAAGCACTATCTAATACCTGCTCAACAGAACACAGGATAAACCACCAGAACCTTCTTTTGCAGCAAGGTTTTCTTCAAACCTGAAAGCCGACTAGCCATCTCTTTGTGTGTCGATTTCTCCATCAATGGGAATTTGCAGCACATAGAGTAATTCATCTAATCCAGGCTCTGCATTAGACAAACTAAAACCACACTTTTCCAGTACTATTCTCGATGCGAAATTGTTTTTCTCGACACCGCCCGTAACTGATTTTATACAATTACCCCTGGCCATGTTAACAAGACCATTGATCAGCTCAGTGGCTAACCCTTTACCCCAGGATTCTTCACAGAGCATGTAGCCCAAGCGTAAATCTATGCCTGACTGATCTGAACCTGATTCAAACAAAATAACTATACCTACAGCACTCGCTGATGAGGTTTCTACTGCCAGTAGCACTACTGCTTCATTATCACGTTCCCCGATCCAGGTTTTGGCGCGTTCCACTGTGTACTCCCCCTGCCAAAATGGTGGCAGAGTTTCGGTCACCGCTGGGGTAAGAATGTTAATTACCGCCGCACTAAGGTCTTGGGCTGGCCATTGATCTGCAGACAAAGAATGCCAAGGGGCTATAATCAGTCGCTCTGTCGAGTATGCGTAATTACTTTTCAACACTACTTCTCCTATGATCCACAGAGTATAACGCTCTGGTCACCCTGAATAAATCAATCTCAGCTATCTTACTCTTTGCTGGTCTCTCTTTTCCTCACTGTCTATTGCCGGAGCGGGAGGAAGAAGTATTTCAGTCGGCTCTGGCTTTTAGATACACTCTACTAAAGGCGTATGACATAATAGGCTTTCCTATGATTTAATCCTCGTTTTCCAGCTGTTATGTAAAGTTCAGTTACTTCAAGCCCCTTAGCATATGACACCTTATGAAGACCTCAATAGAGACCAACAACATCAAACTACTGTCCATATTACTGAGTACGGTTTTGTTCACATTCCACAGTTTCGCACTCTCAGAAACCAATATTAGATTAATCAGCAACGAAAAATTGGCCCGTAGTGAATTTGCCAAAAACGTAGGGATTGATCAAAACAGTCTACTTTGGCCACTGGATCGTTGTCCGGCGTTATTTTCAGGGCAAACTAAAGATATTCAGCGATCCAATATTGAACTGACCATCATTTGTAATGCATTTAAGAGGGCAGGTTTTGCCGGTAACATTCAAATCGTGCCCTCTGGAAATGCGAAGCGACAGAAAATAGAGTTGGCAAAAGGCAATGGCGATTTATTAGGCCATAGTATTTTTAAGCAATCTCTGAGCAACAAAGTACAACCTTTAGCCTCTAGCTTTTATCTGAGCGACCCAGTCATCAAGCAAGGTCAGTTTATTCTCGGAATTTTCACTTCCGCTAATCAGCTCGAAACCGTTAGCCAGGCATTCAGAGATAAGACCCAACAAACCTTGATCGCTACAACATTGAGTTCTTGGAAGATAGACATTAAAACATTGCAAAATATGAACGTTAAATCACTGCATTTGTTACCCAGATACGATTTAATTGCGCCGAATTTAGGCCATAAACGCGCCAATTTCACCTTGGCCCCTCTCGACACAAACTCGCCAAAAAAGAGACCCTTAAAGCGCGTTGATGGCTATAAGGTGGCACTAGCTGACGAAAGGATATTTATCGTCAATAAAAGCAAAGAAAAATTATATCTGGCATTACAAGACTATATAAATTACTTGCGCCAAAATGATGATTTGCTGACCAAAGCTTATCAGCATGCCAACTTCATTACAGACAAATACCAAAGTTGGACACTGATCAATTAATACTAGACGACTAAGTATCGCGGCCAATTTCCTCTACATAACAGGGATAATCACTTTGTGTCCTTGCGATCCAGTCGAAATCTAGTTCAAAAGAGACCACGGGATTAGCCGACGTAGTTTCTGAAATTTGCGACCCGTCAGGTGCAAAGGCGAAACCTTTTCCGCCAAACGTTAGCGCGTTGTCATATTTACCGACTCTGTTGGAGCTCACTACATAACAGCCTGAAACAATAGCCGCCATTGCAGCGGCGGTTTTCCAACTGCTATAACTCTGCCCGGAGGCCCTGGGAACTGCTATAAGATGCGCGCCTTGTCGTTTGTATGCCCTCGCCCATTCATTAAACATCAACTCTGTGCACAACATAAAACCTATTGTTATACGTGCAGTTTTAATCACATCGAATCCTTTCCTATCTGTAGAAAACCATGTGCTTTCATAAAAACCACGCTCTGCGGGAAAATAATGTTTTTGATGGGCGAAATGATACTCTCCATTAACTAAAGCAAAGGCTTCATTGGCAAGCTTGTCAGCTGCTTTTACAGGTCTGGAAGATAGAATAATTGGGATATCAAGTTTTCGTAACTCTTCGATGCCCCTGTCATTTGCAACTACCGATGCCTGAGCACTCTCGGCATCATAGGACTTAGTCGCAGCCAACCAATTGCCAAAAGGCATTTCATTACTGACTAATACATCCGGACTCTGCGAGATAATTTGAGCTTTTAAGGTCTCCCATAGTAAACCTTCATGAGACAAACCTTCTGGTGATTCCAGGTAAGAGATCTTCATGGCTAATATCCTTCCTCTATTTGTGCTTTAAGTGGAGCGTTAATGCCCGTAAACTAAGCTCTAAATATTAGCGAATAAAAACTGAAATTAGCAGATGCAAAGCGCGACGTTTTGCTGACGATTCGCAGCAAATCCTGTCGTATCGCCGCTTTTGGCCCCCTCATAAAAACATGTTATTGTCGTCCCTGAATTTCTAATAAAAAAATCGAACCGATGGATAAATTTGATCAACAAATAGTCACCCTATTAACAGAGAATGCCCGGCAATCGAACGCTGACATTGCCAGAACAATTGGCTTATCACGCACAGCCGTCAGCAGCCGGATCGGTAAATTAGAAGAACAGGGAGTTATTCGAGGCTACCGGGTAGAAATACAGCAACCTAACAAGGGTGTTGCCGCCTATTTTCATATTAACTTTAGCCACGGTAGCTGCGAAGACCTAGTACCGCTGATATCGGGCATACCTCAAGTGCGAGAGTGCCACTCAGCTATCGGTGATATCGATATGATCATTTATGCGCAAGCGGATTCTATGGAACAAATGGAAGATGTGCGCTGTCGCTTAGAAAGCTTGCCCAGATTAACCTCTATCACCACTAAGGCTGTCTATAAACGACTGATATCGCGTTAATGGGTTTAACTAAAGTGAATCTGCGTCTGGTTTTACGGTTATCGTTATTTTGTGTTGATCTTTTTCAAAAGGCCTTTGATCGCTTCTTTTCGCAGTAATTCCAATTCACCACTTCTCTGCATTTCAATAATCACACGATCAAGTTTTTCAACTAAACCTTCATGCTTTTTATGTACATAGTGATATACCAGCATTCGACTTAAAGGTGGAGACAGAGCCTGTATAGATTTCATGCCCATGTCTTTAATCAACACTAGGCCATTAATTTTTGCGGTTATCGCGACATCAATTCTGTCTGCTTGCAAAAGCTCCATCATTTTAATGCTGTAATCAATAACCTGAACCTTATCCATACCTCTGGTACATAACTCAGCGTGTTTGACGCCCCTGACGATACCTATCTGGTACATTGCTAAAGCAGCACAATCCGTCACCTTAAAATCATGGTTTTTTGAAAATACCGCAGGCTCAATATAGTTAATAGAAGTGGGTACCCTTATTAAGCTTGGGTAGTCTTCTCCAACTTGGAATATTCTGTGAACCTCACCGTCTGATCTTCCTTCACTGGATTCCTTTAACGCCCTTTTTCCCGGCATATCAAGCATTTGTATAGGAATACCAATTTTACTATAGATGACTTTTAAAATTTCAGCGCCCACCATCTGATCCGGTGTGTCCCTTATCTGAGAAAATTTGAGCGTGGGTTGTGCATAGAGTGCTTTTGCAAAAATAAGCGTCAATGTAAAAATAAGCAATATTTTATGCATGCTTTTCCCCTTTACAAACAATCTGAATCGATAACATTAACTAGACTATGGGACATAAGTGTTATGCCTTAGAGCAATCGGGCCGAATTCAACCATCCTATTGAGTACATGAGCCTATTTAAAGTGCTCTTGATAAATGCCCTTGATCTCCCCACTCTTCTTCATCTTGTATATTTCGTTGTTAAACTTCTGCACAAAATCACGTTTAAAATAATACCTTCCCTGATCCCGATCGGTAAAACCCATGTACACAGCATCGGTTGAAATTATCACTCCCTCAACAATGCTGGCTTTCTCGACCTCTGTTAAATCGCCAGACTCGAGCATCGTCTTTATTCGCCACTGTACTGAGATTTGATTTACCATATAACAGTCGACTCTTTTTCGAACCAGTCTTAAAAGATTTTGCTGGGTCGTTTTCGCCTCTGTCAAAGTAATAGCCCCCTCTTTTACATGCTTACGAAACACAGGCCCTCCGAAACCATCGTAACCACTGTTATTGGCAATTATGAGCCCAAGGTAATCTTCTGGCCACTTAGGTCTGGGTGTCTTCAAGATGTCCTTATGGCATACAACCACCACGCTCTCATCCATGATAGGAATGGAGTAAGGCCAGACATAGAGCCAATCGTGACCATGATAATAGGGGGGCACAAAAGCAAACGCCTTTCCCAAACGAATTAATTTCTTGACTCGCTTCCAGGGAGCGGGGGTCATAGTTAACGTATAACCGTCCATTCTTTTGGAAACGCGTTTCAGCACTTCTATATATATCCCCTTGATATCTCCCTCTTCTGTATATACATAGGGAGGGTGGCTATCATTGACCACGATATTAACTTCAATCTGCTGCGCAAATGACAGTCTGGATAGTAGTAGAAGTACCATAATGGAAAATACACATTTCATATTAACCTCCGACTCATAGAGTGCGATTCAGTTACCTGCACCCTACTCCTAACTATTATAGCCAATCATGAGTACTGGGAATAACGATTCACAGGAGCCTGAACTGCGATTAATAGAAAGTCGTAGATATAGAATTGATTATTGCTGCGATGAGTTTCATCAATGGGAACACTGGACAGATGATTCCTGGGAAGTTGGCCTGTAGCTGCGAATATTTAATTAATAGTTTGGTTTGGTTTGGTCTGTCAGTTAACTTGTTCAGAATCACAGACAGATGTTGCACCCATAGCGCATGGGTATAGTTAGAGCTGCGCAAATCTATAAGATGTTATGAAAGATCGCGGGGGTAATTTTCTCAAACTGTGCTGGTTAAATACTGCGATTGACGAATACAAGTCAGGCATTTTCTGGCTTTGGCTGCTCTAAGCCTTCTAAAAAAGTCTCACGCATATCCTGGTAATCTGTCTCTGATATACCCACAAACGCTAACACTGGCTCTAGCTTACACTGTTCTTGCACTTCATCTCCAACACGCCAAAAGCGCCGATAAATACTGCTAATGTCTTTGGCCATTAACAGTGAACACAACAACAGTTTAACCGACTCATTTTCGCTACTTTCCAAACCCAATTTTTTAATATCCGTCGCTTGAAGTATGATTGCCTCCGAGACGTTAGCAGGCATCAGCCAACGCTTAGAAATTTCATAACCTACCTGGAAGTGATTCATTCCAAATATATCATTTTCTGCATCTAGCCAAGTGTTGACCAGACCAGTGTCTATACCGTCGATAAACTGTTGATATTCCTTTATTGTTTCTATCATCATCGGAATTCCGCAATTGTGCATCATCCCCAGCGAATATGCATCATCGAGATTTTTATTTGATACTTTCTTCATGATACTCATGGTTAACTGGGCTACTTCTGTGGCTGTATCCCAAAAAGCTTCGAGGTTATTTGCCTTAGAAAAGGAATTTCTAAGCGCTAGCAGCCGCAAAATAGTTAACATTTTACTGAAACCAATACGCATCAAAGCCTCGTTTAGTGAAGTTACCTTGCCACTCCCCCCAAAAGCAGGTGTATTCGCAGTGGCTAATACTGCTGAATACAATGATACATCCTTGCGAAGCACGCTTACTACTTCGTCAATATCTATGTCTTCTGCGTCCAATAACTTAATAATATTTACTAATACTTGAGGCCGGGAAGGAATGATATAAGGTCTTTTTAGGTTACGAACTTTAGTCATGAGGATCTCTAATCAATGTAAGTTGTGAAATACTTTGATGGTACTAGATTGATGATTATTGCACCGATAATTAAACACTTATGCTAGTAATGTTATTGTGTTGTTAGCATAAGCAGACCCTAATGAAGCGATTGTGACAGCCTATCAGCCTGTAATCCCGATTATGTCGCTACTTCAAAATGAGTAATTACAGTGTAGTGTAGAATTGCAAAGAATGGGGGATGAGAATAGTCACGAGATAAAAATAGTTTCTGGCTGAACCGATTATGTTGAAGACTCAAGTTTAGCAAAGCCACCAGCTTTGCCTGTATAAAACGCCATTAGCAATGCTGAAGTCCGCCCTGGCTATAATAGCCCTGACTAAGCCAGTTTTCGCTTTTAAGCAGATGGCCTGTATGTCAAAGGCTCTCAGAGAATTGAATTTTTTTGAGAATACCGACCCGGCCAGATATGTTTTAATAATGCAGTGGGCTAAATCAGATGTCGATAATGCCCATTTTTAAATTGCCTTAGGGAGCAAGCGGTCAAGTCCCAAACGCCCCTGGCGTACAGAGCATGTTGATCACTAGGTATTGATAACATGATCGTTGGTTGGCCGGCGATAATCAATAGTAACTAGATTGAGATGCTCTGTTTGCCCCAAAGAGAAGATATTGGACTTACACCCATACTCCTTAGCCTGTTAGTATCGTCATTGATATCAGCGACAGTACTGTAGAGACAAGAATCGCCTTGGCAATAGCGCCTGTCTTTATACCGTATTGCAGTGCGATAACAAAAGGCATCGCACCACATGGCCCTGCTGCGAGTAAAAGAATTAACTTTTCCCACTGCGCGGTTACTGTGACATTTTGCGAAAAACTATAGACCAAAAAAGGCACGACTATAATGTTGACCAAGATAACCAACCAAGTGGCCTTGCCTATAGGTTTAAGCGGGCTGCTAGCCAAAATTATCCCCAGCGAGAACAGCGCAGCCGGGGCTGCAGCAGCACCAACAAATTTTGCATAGGTAAGGATTCCACTGGGTAACGCCCCTGCAAACCAGGATAAAACACCTAACATTGAAGCGATCAAGAAGGGGTTTTTACTCAGTAATACTACTACGTTAAAGACAGACTTTTTTGTCGAATTCATCAGATCTAAAGCGAGCACAGTACCGCAGAACAGCACCAGGATATCAATGATCACGATGCCGGCAATCGGCCTTGCCTCCATAGGTCCGTATACTCTCTCTGCTATCGGCAAGACAAAAAATATGTGATTGACAAAAACAGTAGTTAAGCCCAGTAACAGCGCTTCTTTACGCTCGATATTTAACCAGTACCTCAACAGCAGGAAAGTACCGGCATAGGCAATAAGCTGAGCCGATAAGTACACCGTGATAGCACTGTAGTCAAATTGATCGACAGGTGCATTTGTTACCACAGTAAAAATCAGTGCAGGGTTAGCGACGAAAAACACAAATTTATTGATCACCTGCGCCGATGCAACGTCAAAAGAGGTGCAGCGATAGGAGATAAAGCCTAACAGTAATATTGCAAAAATAGGCAGAATAGGATCAAAGAGAGTTGATAGCATGAGAGATAGCTTTTAATTTAACCGTAGGAGAGCAATGCATGAAAATTAGCACGCGTATGATACACCCTATAACCGCAGTATTGTTGTTATTTATGTAAATAACAACCTGTAGTAGTTGCATTTAAACAGAATATTCGGTGTTTAACCGCTGATTAGATAACCGCAATTATCTTGTGCTAAAGCAGTCCGTACTTGTAGTTTCCCACCTATTACCCGCTTAAACTATCCTTCTGCAACTTTATAAACTCAGCAGCGAAGACTAATGCGCAGACAGTTTAGCGACGGATTGTATCAGGGTCATAATTTCGTCCGTCATTGCTTCTGGGTCTATTTTCTGCGGTGCAAACGAAGCGCGCAGATGAGTAATTGCCGGTGTCAGTTCAGCGAGTAAGTCAAGGTGCGGATGATCCTCTCCTACAATGCGCGCGATAGCGCTGCGTAAATATTCCAGAGAGTAGCCTTGCTGAACCGCATCTTCGATTCCAGAGTCGGCACGCATTGCTGAAATAAGTCCCGGCACCAAGTCGGGCTTTTCAAAAGTGCTTATGCACTTGGAGTTAACCAGCTCCCGTAGATCCGCGATTGGATCATCAGTCACCTTCGCCGAAGTAACCGGCATATTACGTATCGCCTCAGCGACCAGTATTTCCTTTTTGGACCATCGCCGATAGATAGCACCAGTGCCACAACCCGCTCGATCAGCAACATCCTGGATCCTAAAATTGTCATAGCCAACCTCAAGTAACAACTCAATGGCTGCCTGGATAATTGACTCGGTGCGGCTTTCATCCCGCTTGCGTCCTCTGGTTTTACCAGAACTTTTTGATTTATCTTGTTTCATAACCGGCATATTAACAGAAAGATTCGATGGCCGAAATACAATAATAGAAACCTCTATTACCGGAAATGTTTATTTCCGGAAATCTTGCATTCCGTAATTGGATGTTTTATATTTCACCTTCTTTAAAACACCAACGAAGGAGAGTACTTGTGGCTCTACAATTGACATTAACATCCGGCATCAACTTAGAATTCGCAATTGGCAAAGTTACAAAAGGCAAAGAGATGCAAGTCTTTGCAGAATATTTTCCATTGATAAATCCGATACTGGCGCAATATCCTACTCACCAGCTGGGTTCTTTTTCCATCAGTGCGACTAACAGACCGGGTGTAGCACCCGAGATGGGGTCACTCACCCACTGGGGCAGTGCAGCTGACTACAATAGATTTCACTTTGATCCAGGCTTCATCAAAGTAAAACCTTTACGTGACGACGCACTTGACCTGCTCTGGGATGGTCACTTTTTCAATACGATAGAGACGGTTCTCGATATAGACACTGATGCCGACTATGCAATAGTCATAGCTCAAGATAGCCTTATCGGCTTAGACCCTATTCTCAAGTTGCCACTGGCAAGTGATAGCCCCAGTCAAGCTTATGCGGGGAAAATAATGACACTGCAACTATGGAATAATAATGCACAACAACTGATAAGTGCTTCTTCGGACAAGGCTGAAGTTTTTCGAATTCGATTTAACGCCCCTGCTTAATAAAGATTATTAAATCAAAGGCATAGCGGCAGCGCTATGTCTTTTGGAAGTTGCAATATTCTTCAGCAGCTTACGCCCTACTGTGTTACTCAATCAGCTTCGCAGCTTTACTTGTTGATCATTATTAATGAGCAGGTGAATATTTTATCGCTTGGTAAGTTGTTTTTTTATCTTAGCTGCAAGGTACTTGGCATCGACGAATCAAATCATTCCTAGCTAAATCTGATGATTATTTTTTTACACATCATTATTGCCTTGATCACTCGTTGACAACGCACTTAAACGCTTCCAAAGTTGGCTTGCAACAGGACCTAGCAATCTGCTGCGCTGTTTAATTGCATAGTAAGTAACTTGCATCTCATCTTCTACTTCATGCAGACTGAACCTTTCTAAGGCACCATTTTTTAACTCTTCTTCGACTAAATAACGGGGTAATCTTCCCCAGCCCATCCCACTTAAGGTCAATATCTTCTTGGTGGTTAAATCATTTACGTACCAGCATCGTTGCCCCTCTTTTACACCGAGAGTTAATCCTTTAGTGCCTGTCCCAGAATCTTGCACTACTATTTGATATTCTTTTACTAACTCGTCAACACTGTGCAAATTTGCATGGCGTGCAAGCAATTGCGGAGCCGCTACATTAATCAGCTCTCCTGTATACAGAGCTAAAGCTTGCACGTTCTTAGAATTAATCCCAAGTTGACCCGCAGGTGTAATTACCATATCTGTATTTTCATGTTCAAGCGCATTAAATGCACCAGTCAAATATTCTTGCTGTAGATTAATTTGCGTATCCGGATACTGACATTGGATTTCTTCTAGAATAGGCAGCACCTTAAGCAAATTGAACGATCCTTCAAATGCCAAGGTAATGCTTGCTTCATTACCTGTCATATAATGATGAGAAAGCATTTCAATTTCTCTGGCTTGATCTAATAGCTTAAGTGCCCGTTGATATATTTGCCTTCCCTGTGCTGTTAATACCAATCTGTATTTCTGACGATCAAAGAGTTGAATACCTAGCTGACGTTCCAACTGTTTTATACCTTGACTAATTGCCGCCTGAGTTTTAAATAATCGTTCACTACTGGCTTTAAGCGTGCCTTGTTCGGCGACCATTTTTAACATTTTCAATTGTTCGAGTGTCATCCTTTTCTCATTTCCTGTTTGACTCAACATCTTAAAAAATACTTTAGATGATATTAAAATATATTAGATTTTAATTAACTTTAAATGTAATTAACATGATTGGATTATTAACATTTTGAATTTAATAGGAAGATATCATGAGCAAATTTAACACTGTCGCAACTTGGGCGGTCATTACATTACTGGCAGCAGCTTTCGTTGGGGCGGGTACCGCTAAGTTAATGGGTGTAGAAATGTTGCATCAATCGTTCGCGAACATGGGTTTACCCCAATGGTTCGGTTACTTCATCGGTGCCTGTGAAGTGGTCGGAGCTTTAGCTTTGTTTGCTAGAAAATATAGTGCCTTAGCTGCTTTGGGGTTGATGCTGATCATGCTCGGTGCCATTGGCTACCATATAGCGTTTGATCCAATCGTTTTGGCAGCACCTGCTGTCATTTTGGCGCTGTTAACGGCCATCGTGTTTTTTGGACGTAAACGCGATAGCATTTTACAAGCCATCCACTAGATTGATAAACCTTTGTTTATATTGCGAAAGAACCCGTAGTAAGCATCAAGAAGCTTTGCCGCCTGCTTAACCTGAATAACCTATTTAATGATTAAATTCAAATATTTAGGCTGTGGCATTACTTCACAAGTTACGCAGTTTCTGCCTCTACTTTTAGAGCGGTACATAGCCTTGTCGGCCAAATCAAGTAATTGATCGGGTGAATAGTCCGGGTGTGGGTACAAATAACCCACCCCGAAGCTGGCCGTGACGCATTTTGGGGCGTCTCGATTGGGCTGTTTGATATCAGCCAATTCAATTTCGGCTCGCATTGTCAGGGCTATATCCTCAGCTTGTTGCATGGGTGTATCCGGTAACACCACTACAAATTCTTCACCACCAAACCGGGCAACAATATCAGAGGTGCGCTGCACGCAATTTTGCAGTATTTGTGCAATCAAGATCAGACAGTTATCACCTTCTAAGTGACCGTAAAAGTCGTTATATTGTTTAAAATAATCTATATCTACCATGATAATGGACAGTGGAATCTTCTGACGACAACTGCTGCGCCAATAGTTTTCCAAGACACTTTCCAGCTGTCTTCGATTATAGACGCCAGTGAGGCTATCTATTATTGAATTGCGACTCAGCTGAGAGAACTTTCGCGAATCGAGAATGCGTCTCTCCAGTTTTATATTAGTCAGCGTGGTGCAGTCAGTTTCGCAAATAGTATCTACAGCACCCAGGGCATAGGCCATTGATTGCTGTTGTTTTGCTGCATCTGCCTGCAACAAATACATGAAAGGGGTTTCTTCGAATGATATGTCCGTTGTGTTTTTTAGAAACTCCATGATGTTAAAGTTGTTTTGTTTATCCATTGCAAAGTCGACCAGGATAATATCCGGCCGATTTCCCAA